>Ga0181606_10001700_pt1 | contig 19202 bp, 9 predicted proteins | sample 041ome_10_FD_132994 | JGI IMG/M metagenome (GOLD analysis project Ga0181606, IMG submission 132994) | Coastal salt marsh microbial communities from the Groves Creek Marsh, Skidaway Island, Georgia - 041412US metaG (megahit assembly) | ecosystem: Environmental > Aquatic > Marine > Intertidal zone... | reverse complement strand
CACACCCCGTGCCAAAGCGAAAAAATATTTTCCGCGCACGGTCTACGTGCCCCCTACGAGGGCTGCTATCGCCCCCTAAGAGAGTTGTTTTTCGCAAAAACTCCGCGTTTCACAGCCCTCCAGCGGGTCACCTCACCGAACTGGTGAGATTTCACTGATCTGAGGGCGCAGGTCACCACACCGGTGAATCACTGTTTTGGTGAATCACCAAAATGGTGAGACATCACCAAAACAGTGAGGTTCTCACCAAAATGGTGAGATCACGCTGCTACGGAGGCGAACTGGAGGGCGCAAAGCGCCTGTAGTCTTCGCAGATTGCCCAAATTAAGGCCAAAACGACTCGTTTGAACGATCGCAGGCCACGTATTTCCCCCAAACAGCCATGCAGGCTGCGGATGGGAGGCGTTGGGCTCTCGGAAGTCTCTGTTTCGGGTCACCAACTCCTACGGGTTTTCGTGTTGGAATGAACGCTACGTGATTCATGTGCACGTCGCGTGCCAAAACTTCGCATTCTTTCCGAAAACCGATTTTTTCCAGCGAGGCGGAGGGGTCGGTGGGAGCTCGAGGAGCGTTCGAGTTTTTCGCCACTTTGCAGATGTCTGGGCCGCCGCATGAGTCCGCGGCGAAAAAGTCCAGCGACGAGACTCCTACCGACCCACAGCCGGTGGGTCCGTTCGGGGAGCCCAGTGCTGCCCCACCGGGCGTTCGCTTCGGCATCCCTGCCTTCGCTCCCTCGAGGTATCTCGCTTTCGCCCTCCGGGCTTCGCTCGAAGACCCACGCCGGTGTCGCAGCAGCGGGCCTCCCCTCACTCGTCGATTGGGAGTCAGGCAGAGGGGTCGGAGGGTGCTTGAGGAGCGTTGCGAGTTTTTTGGCAACTTCGTTGGCGTGGCTGCCGCCGCCCTATACTCCTGCTTTTCACGGACGACCGGTTGGTGCGGTGGCGTGAAGATCATCTGTGGGGGAGCGTCATGAACCAGCCTTGTGGGCGGGCAGTCTCGAGCCTGTGTGTTGGCATCTGTGTGGGGGTGATCGGCCTCGGTCTCTTAGCGGGTGAGGCCTGGGGGGCTGAGCCGGAGCAGGCGGCCGCTGGTGAGCTTCGTCAGGGCACGTTCACAGAGAGCACGGTGTTTCCCGGCACGACCCGCGGCTATTCGGTGTATGTGCCCGCCGCCTACGACGGCAGTCAGCCGGCGGCGCTGATGGTCTTTCAGGATGGTCCGGGATACGCCCGTCCCAATGGGGCGTTCCGGGCCCCGTGGGTGTTTGATGAGCTGATCGCCGCGGGTGAGATGCCCGTCACGATCGCGGTGTTTGTTGAGCCGGGGCGAGTGATTGGCAGTCGCGAGGGGGCGGGCGATCGCAGCAACCGCTCGTTTGAATACGACTCGCTTGGCGATCGCTATGTGACATTCCTCGAGCAGGAACTGCTGCCGGTTGCGCTGGAGGGGCTGGCGGTGAGTGCCGACCCACAGCAGCGAGCGATCTGCGGGATTTCCTCCGGGGGTATCTGTGCGTTGACGGCGGCCTGGGAGCGGCCCGATCTGTTCGGCCGGGTGATGAGCCACATCGGCAGTTTCACCAACATCCGTGGTGGCGATGCCTATCCGGTGATCATCCGCCGCACCAAGGACCAGCCGAAACCGCTGAAGATCTATCTGCAAGAGGGACGCGACGACCTCGACAACCTGTTTGGCAGCTGGCCGCTGGGGAACCAAGACATGGCGGCAGCCCTGCGGTTTGCCGGCTACGACCACACCTTTGTGATGACCGACGGTGGCCACTCAGGGCAGGAGGCAGGCAAGGTGTTTGCCGAGGGGCTGCGGTGGCTCTGGGCGGATGAGCAGGCAGCTGAGCCAGAGGAGGAAGCCAAGGCGGAGGAGCCGGCCTGGCAGCCCCACCCCGATGCGGAGCCGCGGGACGATGTGCCGCATGGTGAGGTCAAGGCGATGCCCGCGTTTGCATCGAACGTGTTTGCGGACACGGTCCGAGACTGGTGGGTCTACATTCCCGCTCAGGCGAAGGCGGACGAGCCGTGTGCGGTGATGGTCTTTCAGGATGGCCATGACTATGTGAAGACCAACGGCCGCTGGCGTGTGCCGGTGGTGTTTGACAACCTGATTGCAGCCGGGGCAATGCCACCGACCGTGGCGGTGTTTCTCAACCCTGGCCACGACGCCAGCCGTGACAAGCCGAACAACCCATGGCGAAGTTCGAACCGCTCATTCGAATACGACTCGCTGAGTGATCGGTACGTGCGGTTTCTCACCGAGGAGATTCTTCCCGAGGTTGCCAAGCTGCAGCCGCTCGCTGACGACCCTGCGATGCGGGGGATAGGCGGGGCGAGTTCGGGTGGAATCTGCAGTTTCACGGCGGGCTGGGAGCGGCCGGATGCCTTCGGCAAGGTTTACTCCACGATCGGCAGCTTTACCGGCCTGCGAGGCGGCGACGCCTATCCCGGCCTGATCCGCAAGACAGAGCCGAAGCCTCTGCGGGTCTATCTTGCCGACACCTCAGGCGATCTCGACAACCCATTTGGTCACTGGCCACTCTCCAACCAGCGGATGGCAGCGGCCCTCGCTTCCATGGGCTACGACCATCGCTTCGACTGGGCGGAAGGCTTTGGGCACAACAGTCATCATGCCAGTCAGCTATTCCCCGACGCGATGCGGTGGCTCTGGCGTGAGGAGCAGGCAGCCCCCAACGTCGACACCTCAGGCAACCTGAAGGGTGATATGACCCTGATGAAACTGCTGGTCCCGGGCGAAGACTGGGAGCTGGTCGCGGAGGGGCTGGGCTTTGCGGATGGTCCCTGCTGCGATGCTGATGGCAACTTCCTCTACTGCGACATGCGGGCGGCAGAGATTGTCCGCATCTCGGCGGTCGACGGCTCGCGAGAGGTGATCGCCAGGGAGTCGGTCAGCGGCCTTGAGTTTGGACCGAATGGGATGCTCTATGCATGTCAGGGGTCGAAGAAGCGGGTGATCGCGATCGATCCAGCCACAGGGGAGGTCACGGAAGTGGCCAGTGATCTTCAGCCCAACGACCTGGCCGTCACCAGCGATGGGATCGTGTTGATTACGGAGACGGGTAAACATCAGGTGACCCGGATTGATCCAGCCACAGGAGACGTCTCGGCGGCCGACGTGGGGATCACCGGCCCCAATGGAATCGCCCTCTCAAACGATGGTGGCACGCTGGCGGTGTCGGACTACCGCGGCACCCACACCTGGATGTTTCGGGTGACTGAGGAGAGCGGGCTCGATGCCAAGATTCCCACCATGAGCATGCGTCTGCCGGTCGATCCGGAAGGCGAGTGGGTGTTTCATCAGCCGCCGCCCTCTCAGGCGACCTCCCGTGGCGATGGGATGGCCGTTGATGCCGCAGGTCGCTGGTATGTGACGAGTGCTGTTGGTGTGCAGGTGTTTGATCCCACTGGCCGACTCTCCGGCGTGTTGCCAGCTCCTCGGCCTGACAAGCCGCTGACCAGCTGCATTCTGGCAGGGCCAGACCGAGAGCATCTCTACATCACCAATGGCGACACGATCTGGCGACGAAAACTGACGATCCAGTGAGTGTGTCGGAAACATCGACAACCGAATCGTTGCACAACTCGTGACGATCCTCTTTGCTTGAAGCGGGGGCAGGGCAGTTGCTGACCGGAATCAGCAGCTTCCCTGCGGGCTTGCGGGAGTCATCGCTTCGGTTCACACAAGTCTTTGTGAACTGATCGTTCACCAGGTGAACGCAGCGGCGGCTGCCTTGAGCCGTGGGAAGCACCTGAAACGAGGGTGCCATGCGATCCCGCACGCTTCTTGATGGTCTCTGGCAGCTTGCCACACGCAGAGCGATCCGTCTTCCTTCGCAGCAGCACGGTCGTCGATCGGCACAGAGCGTTCACCGGCTGCGACGGCCACTCCTGCTGCATGAACAGCTCGAGGGCCGGGCGATGATGGCTGGGCTCGCCCCTGGCTTTGAAGTTACCAATGACTGGGGGAGTGGCTTCAATGGGGATGTGGTGCTCACCAACGTCACGGCGACCACGGTTGCCGACTGGCGAGTGCAGTTTGACTACGAGGGCGAGATCACCACGCTCTGGAACGGTGTGATTGAAAGCCAAGACGGCTCCACCTACATCGTCGGTCCGGCAGCCTGGAATGGCGTGGTGGCTGCCGGCGGATCGGTGAACTTCGGCTTCACCGCAGCATCGGCACCGGCGGCGAGCTTCAGCAATCTGGTTGTGATTGCTGGTGACCCTTCCACGCCGCCACCACAGCCGGATCCGCCACCGGTGACTCCTCCACTGACAACGGTGGACTTCAGCATCGCCGACGTGGTGGTCACCGAAGGCACCCTGGGTACGGCTGCTGTGCGTGGGCCGCTGGCGACTGCAGGCAATCAGATCATCGATGCAGCCGGTAACCGGGTGCGGATTGCTGGCGTGAACTGGTTTGGACTGGAGACGACAACCTACGCTCCGCACGGGCTCTGGGCTCGCGGCTACCGCGAGATGATGGATCAGATGAAGTCGCTCGGCTTCAACACGATCCGCCTGCCCTACAGTGACCAGCTCTTCGATCCGGCAAGCACGCCCAACGGCATCGACTTCTCTAAGAATCCAGATCTCATCGGCAAGTCGGGTATCGAGGTCATGGATCGAATCGTGTCGTATGCCGATCAGATTGGGCTGTGGGTGATTCTTGATCATCACCGCAGTGACGCTGGCAACAGTGCCAGCGACAGCGGCCTCTGGTTCAGCCAGGCCTTTCCTGAGCAGGTCTGGATCGACAACCTGACGATGCTGGCTGCCCGATATGCCGAGAACGCGTCAGTGGTGGGCATCGACCTGCACAACGAGCCACATGGCCCTGCGACGTGGGGCGATGGATCGGCCATGGACTGGCGACTGGCGGCGGAGCGGGCCGGTAATGCGGTGCTCGCGGTCAATCCGCAGCTGTTGATCATCGTGGAAGGGATCGAGCGGGCGGCGTCTGGCAGCTACTGGTGGGGTGGCAACCTCTCCAATGCCGGCGAACATCCGGTGCGGCTGAACGTGGAGAACCGACTGGTCTACTCACCGCACGACTACCCCGCGAGTGTGTACGCCCAGCCCTACTTCTCAGACCCGGCCTATCCAGCCAACCTGCCGGAAGTCTGGGATGCCAACTGGGGCTATCTCTTCCGTGAGGGCATTGCGCCGGTGATGCTCGGCGAGTTTGGCAGCACGCTGGAGACCGCGAGCGACCAGGCCTGGTTCGCCTCGATGCTCGACTACCTTGCAGGCGACCTCGATGGTGATGGAGGCAGCGACCTCGCAGCGGGTGTGCAGGGGATCAGCTGGACCTACTGGTCGTGGAATCCAAACTCCGGCGACACCGGTGGCATCCTGGCTGACGACTGGCAGACGCCGATCGACGCCAAGCTCGCGGGGCTCTCAGCTGTGCAGTTTCCACTCGAGACGGCTGGTGGCGGCACAGACACAGGTGATGTGACAGCTGAGGTTGGTCGAGCGGCGACGTTCACGATTGAACTTGCCAGTGCCTACGACGTGCCGGTGACGCTGACCTATGCCACGCACTCAGGCACAGCGACCGGTGGGGTCGACTACACGAGCCAGCTTGGGCGGATCGACTTCGCCCCGGGTGAGACCCGTCGACAGGTGAGTGTGCTCGTGAAACCGGATGCTGTTGTTGAATCGGATGAGACCTTCAGCCTGCATGTGGTGCCGCTGCTGCCTGCGGTCGGTGAAGGTGTGATCGCTGTAGCGACCATCGTCGATGACGATGCCACCGACACGGCTGCTCCTCCAGTGGGTGTGCCGCCGACCGAACCGCCAGCAGATCCTCCACCAGCCAATCCGCCACCAGCAGATGTGTCGCCAGGGACGCTTGCGGCAGGCGTGATCGCAATCGAGCGGAGCCGTTGGAATAACGGCATGGTCGTCGATCTTGAGATCACCGCACCGAAGGCCATTGACGACTGGAGGCTGTCCTTCGACTTTGACGGTGAGATCGTCAACATCTGGAATGCCACGATCGTGTCGCGACAAGGCAGTCGCTACACGATCGCTCCGCTGGCCTACAACGCCTCACTTGCTGTGGGGCAAAAGATTGTCGTCGGCTTCCAGGGAGCGGGTATCGATACCGCGATTCCTTCTGGCTTTGCCTGACGATTCAGTGTGAACCACGCTGCCACCGCCGGCGTATTCAATTCTTGTCGGGCCAGCGGCGAGAACGACCGCGACCTCCCGGCCGTTCGGGTCCGACAGCTTCCACGACCTGACGCCTTCCCCACATCGCCATGGGCCTGACGTCGAGCATGACGTTGACCTGTGCCCAGCCGCGGGCTCACAGCCCGCAAGGAGACCCTGATGAATGCCCGTCGTTCCTTTGATCGTTTTGTGAGCCGTGTCGCTGATGCGGCCGGTCGCCAGTTGAGCCGACAGCAGCGACGCAGCCTTGAGCGCCGTCGCCGCAAGGAGCAACGGCCTTCGCTGAGCCCCGAGTCGCTTGAGCCCAGGGCCCTGTTGGCGGTGGTGGTGCCGGGCTATGAAGTCACCCAAGACTGGGGCAGTGGATTCCAGGGAGCGGTGACACTTGAAAACCAAGACACCGAGTCTGTGGAGAACTGGACGGTTTCCTTCGACTATGCCGCTGACATCAGCTCCATCTGGGATGCCAAGGTCGTCTCTCGCGATGGTGACCGGTATACCGTGAGCAACGCGGGCTGGAACGGAACACTGACACCCGGAGCGACGGTGTCCTTCGGCTTTGTGGGAAGTGGTGATTCCACCGCTCCGACAAACTACACGCTCAACGGTGAGTCGCTCGACTCCCCAGCTTCTGGCGATTCCCCCACAACAGATCCTGGCACCACGCCTGACGGCGGAACGGTTCCTGGCGACGGTGGGAGTGATTCGGATGCACCGCTCACGCCGCCTGAAGTTGGTGTGTCGACCACGTTTCGGGTGGTGAGTGACTGGGGGACTGGCTTTACCGGAGATGTGGTTCTCAGCAACGACGGCACGACGGCGGTTGCCGACTGGCGGGTGCAGTTCGACTTTGCTGGTGAGATCAGTTCACTCTGGAATGGCGAGATCGAGAGTCACACCGGCACGACCTATGTAGTGAAGGGTGCTGGCTGGAATGCAGACCTGGCCGTGGGCGGCCAGGTGAACTTTGGGTTTAACGCCTCGCCTGGTGGTGCGGCTGCTGTGCTCACGTCAGTGATGGTCTACACAGCAGGCGAGACTCCCGTTACCCCTCCGGTTGATTCCGACCCAACGACCGATCCGGGCACAACCGATCCGGGAACCACGGACCCCGCTGATACCGATTCCGGAACCGTGGATCCAGGCACAGGTCCGGTCGATGATGGAACGAGTACAGGCCAGGTCTACGCGGTCAATCCGGCAGGCCCTGACATCGTTGGCTTTCGCCCTGCGGTCGATCGACTCGACTTCGGTGAGATCTCTGTCCACAACCTGATTGTTGGGAAGACACCATCTGGAGAGGTGGCGATCATCAACCCGTGGGCGTGGACGCCGGAATACCAGGTCATCGAGGGCATCGGTTTCGCGGATCTCTCGCTTGAGAACTACGGGATTGTTGGAAATGAGCACCTGAGGCAAGACCTCGGCGGCGTGATCTCGTGGGAGCTTGGTGTCGGGCCGCGGGATGCGGGAACGGTCTACGTGCGTTCGCACGAGTATGGGGTCGAGGAGCGAGTGGAAGGCTTCGACCCTGCTGTCAACAAGCTCAGCTTCCTCTACTTCGGCACACGCGAGCGGCTGTCGGTTGAAGACACCGCTGATGGTGTGCTGATTTCCGTTGAACCAACAGGTCAGAGTGTGTTGCTGGTCGGCGTGGCCAAGAGTGAGCTGCAGGCAGCCAATATCGAGTTTCACCATGATCAGATTGTCGAAGATCAGCTTGAGGTGCCTTTTGGATTCACTGTTGAGCAGGTCACGATGGTCAGCCGGGCCGAACTGCTGACACCGCTGGCTCCTGAGGGGGCTGTTACGGATGGCTTTCAGACAAGTCCGGGCAGTGATAATCCCCATGACCACACCGGCGGAGACCATGACCACGGCGACATGCCGATGGACTCCGATCCAAGCACGGATCCAAGCACCGATCCGACAACCGATCCCAGCACCGATCCCGTGACGGATCCGGTTGATGATGGCACGACGGCACCTGGCGATGACACACCGGTAGATCCTCCACCGTCAGATCCTCCAGCCGATCCGGGCACTGATACCGGCAGCGACACCGGTACCGACACCGGCAGCGACCCGGGGACAGATGCACCGGCGAGTGATCTGGCGATTGCCAGTTACGAAGGCGTGATCGCGGCCTACTTCCCGGAGTGGGGCATCTACGGACGTGACTACCAACTCGCGGACGTTCCGGCAGACAAGATCACCCACCTGATCTACTCGTTTGCCAACCTGACCGCGGAAGGAGAGATGACGCTCTACGACAGCTATGCGGCAGTCGAGAAGCGGTTTAGCGCCGCGGAGAGTGTCACCGGCGAAGCTGATCAGTGGTACTACCCTCCGGAGGACCCACGGAGCCAGCAGACGATCTGGGGCAACTTCAACCAGCTTGCTCAGCTCAAGGAGATGTATCCGCATCTGCGGACCAGCATCGCTATCGGTGGCTGGACCCTCTCGGGCAACTTCAGCACCGTCACCTCGACCGAGACTGGCCGAGAAACGTTTGCCAACTCGATCGTGGAGTTTCTCACCACCTACACGATGTTTGATGGCATCGACTTCGACTGGGAGTATCCCGGTGGTGGTGGTCTGGAGAGCAACTCCGTCAGCCCCAATGACGGCGCGAACTATGCCAGCCTGCTCGCCACGGTGCGAGAGAAGCTCGATGCCCTTGGTGTTGAAACAGGGCGAACCTATGAGATCTCGGTGGCATCGCCCGCCGGTCTCGACAAGATCGCCAACTTCAACCTCGAAGGCCTGACGCCATCTGTCGACTTCTACAACGTGATGGCCTACGACTTCCACGGCACCTGGGAGGACACCACCGGTCATCAGGCTGCCTTCACGGGCGATCCGAATGGCTACGACATCAAGACGGCAGTCACCGCTTATCTCGATGCAGGTGTGCCTGGGGAGAAGATCGTGCTCGGTGCTCCGCTCTACACCAGGGGCTGGAGTGGTGTGGCCGACGGCGGTGATGGTGGCTACGACGAGCTGGGATCGGGTGGCGCTCCAGGCACATTCGAACAGGGTGTCTACGACTACAAAGACCTGCTGGCCCAGGTTCAGGATCCCAACAGTGGATGGCAGCTCTACTGGGATGACGTGGCACAGGCCTCGTATGTCTACAACGCCGAGCTGGACATCTTCAGTTCCTTTGAGACACCCACCTCAATCGCACTCAAGGCTCAGTGGGTTCAGGAGATGGGCCTTGGTGGGATGATGTTCTGGGATCTCACGAACGACGCCACCGACTCCGCGGAGAGCCTGCTGGCAGCAGCCTTCCGGTCGCTCGTACTGGAGGACGACTTCGCCTCAATCCGTGGGGATTCGTCGCTGACCAACGAGGTGGTGGTGGGCGGTGACGGGGAAATCAATCCCTGGTCGGTGCTCTAAGTGGTGTGGTGAGGAGCGGCCCTCGCCTGTGCGGGGGCCGCTCAGCAGCGGCTTTCTTCACCGCGAGCAACCAGTCTGTCCCCACCAGCAGCCGCCCTCGCTCACTGTTGAGCTGGCAGACGGCGGAGGGTGTGCAGCTGATCGGCGGCGAGGCCTTCGTACTCGGTGACCGTGCCGTCGGGCCAGGTCACGCTCACGCGTCCGACGTCTGCCGAATCACCCAGCCCAAAGGTCACCGGGAGTTCACTCTGAGACTGGTAGCCGCGGGTGGGGTTCACCCGTCGGGTCTGCATGCCGCCATCATGCTCGAGCGTGACCATGCCACCGATGGCTTCATGGTTGCTGCCCTCGTCCACAAGCTGGATCCGCAGCCAGTGATGGCCGAGAGACTGGTCGTTTCGCAGCAGCCTTGGGGAGCCGCCGCTGGCGGTGAAGAGGAGGTCGAGGTCGCCGTCACCATCGATGTCTGCCGTGGCAAGGCTCCGGCCGACCATCGGCTTGGCAAAGTCTCGACCAGTCTTTTCCACACTCACTGGAAGAAACTCTGTGGCCTGATCGGCTCCACAGTTGAAGTAGAGCCGCGGAGGCTGCTCGTAGAACTGGGTCTTCTGCACCCGGTTGATTTCTTCTTCGAGGTGGCCGTTGGCGGCCACCACATCGAGCCGGCCGTCGAGGTCAATGTCGGTGAAGAGCACGCCGAAGGTCAGCTCAAGGCGTGTCTGAGGACCGAGGCCGTTGGCGATTGCATCGTCTTTAAACTGCAGGCCAGTGGCACGCGAGACATAGAGGGCCGTCATCTCGTTGGCAAAGTTGCCGATCACGATGCCGCGGTCGGTGTCATTGCGGAAGCAGGCCACGTCGATCCCCATCGCACCACGGGCATTGCCCTCCACATCAAAGGCAATCCCAGCCAGTCGACCAACTTCCTCGAACGTGCCGTCGTGGTTGTTGCGGAAGAGGAAGTTCTGCACGGTGTCGTTGGAGACGACGACATCGAGCCAGCCGTCACCATCAAAGTCGTCGAAGGTGACGCCGAGAGACTTGGCGACCGGCACATCGGTGGCGGGGTTGAGCACCTGGATGCCGCTCGCTGTGGAGACATCTTCGAAGCTGCCGTCACCGTTGTTGCGGTAGAGTAGGGGAAAGCTGCCGGCAAAGTTTTGTGGCCGGCCGTAGGCACGTCCGCCACCGATCAGCTGGAAGTTTTGCGAGCTATCGATTTCGCGGTTCCAGACCACGTAGTTGCAGACAAACAGATCGAGGTCGCCGTCCCGATCGTAGTCAAAGAAGCCGCAGCTGCTGCCCCAGGCGTCCTCGCCACCAGCGACACCCGCGGTTGCCGTCACGTCTTCAAAGCGGCCGCCACCGAGATTGCGAAAGAGCCGGTCGGGACCGACCGAGGCGATAAACAGATCGGTCAGGCCGTCACCGTCGTAGTCGGCGGCTGCCAGACCGGTTCCGTAGAAGGTGACATCGAGGCCCGAGCCAGCGGTGGCATCGGTGAACATGCCACTGCCATCGTTGAGATAGAGCGCGGGTGTTGAGGTGTCAGCAGCCTCGACCTGCTCCCATGGCCAGCGACAGCCATTGACGAGCACGATGTCCTGATCGCCATCGGCATCCACATCGACGAAGCCGCAGCCGCCCCCCATCGTCTCAGGCAGAAGCTTTTCACCAGCAGCACCGTTCTGATGCACAAAGTGAATGCCAGCCTGTTCGGTGATATCGGTGAAGGGCAGATCGGGGATCTCGACCTGAGGCCGCTCACGGATCGTGGGCACGACCAAGGTGCGTTCGACCATCTCCGGCTCCGGCTCGGGCCGAGTGAGCCACCAGAGGGTGACCGCCGCCACGCAGCCGAGGATCGAAACAATCCCCAGGGACCACTTCAGGGCGACGCCGATCACGGCATCATCAGCGGTGTCGTCTGGCTCTGGGGTGTCAGGGGTGGAGGAGTCTGTCTGCATGTGAGACGCTTTCTGAGATCACGAGTTGTCTGACAGGCTGATGTCGGTGGGCTCTTGGGTGGTCACCGCCGGTGATGGGTCTGCGGAGAGCGTGTCTGTCTCGACTGGCCCGTCTGGACGCTGGAGCGGATAGATCACCACAGCCTCCGCGGCATGGTTCGCCGCGGGATAACGCTCACGAGCGAGCCGCACCGCGCGGTCGGCAGCGTTGTCATCAAGCTTGTACTTCTGATGCTCGCTGCGGTGCAGCTGGGCCTGTTCGGTCTCGCCGAGCTCGCTGTAGATCAGTCCCAGGTTGTAGTGAGCGACGGCATTCTCGACGTCTTCCTCAAGCGTCTTCTCAAACTGCCGGGCGGCTTCCTGGAGGGTTGCGGTGCGGGATTCGGCAGCGGCGGCTCCGCGGAACTGGCTGGCCCGGTCGTAGAGGGTGAGGCCGAGCAGGTTGCGGACTTCGTAGTCGCGACTGAAGTCGAGCTTGCGATCGACCATCTCTTGGGTGCGTCCCTCGAGCACCGCACGGAAGTTGGCCTCGGCCTCCTCGAGTCGACCCTGCTGTCGGTTGATCTGGCCGGAGAGCCAGCTCATCGTCCAGGCGGGAGCCGGTGGATCGTCATAGGCAGCAGCCCGGCCAATCGCCTCTGCTGCCTCATCGAGCCGGCCTTCCCGGAAATAGACACGGGCAAGATTCAGTGGACCGTCGTAGCGGCCGAGCTTTTCAACTTCGCTAAAGGCAGCTTCAGCCTGTCGCAGCTCTGCTTTTCCTTTGAGCAGCAGGCCGATGCCGTAGTCGTTCCACCGCTGCCATTCTGGAATGTCGCGAGGCTCCTGTGGTGTGTCCAGCGGCGTGCCACCGGCCACCTCAAAGGTTACCCGGTCTTCGGCGAGGGTCAGGATCGGCAGCTCATTGGTGTATGGCTGGCCCGCAACAGACCCACGCAGCGGCGTGTCACCAGGCCGCTGGTGTTCATCGATCCATCGCATGTACTCCGCGTCAAACTTGCGGTAGTTGAGCTTCACGCTCACGGTCACCGGCTCGGTGACATCCTCGGGCAGGCGGAAGCCGTAGTGCACCGTTGAGCCTGCACCCGGAGGAATCTGGTTGTTGTAGAGCGGGACGAAGATGTCCTGGGCATTCCGCCGGTTGATGCGGTTGCCATCACGATCGAGCATGAACACGTTGACAAAATGTGACCAGCGATCGACCTCGTTGCCCGCTGCTGGATCGATGCTGCCACTGCGGCCGATCACGCGTCCCCCGGTCTCGACCGTGACATCGAGCCAGATCTCATTGGAGTCGACGGTGCCCTGCGTAAAGAGATGGCCCAGCGTGAGGGTGCGGATGACGGTCTCAAGGAGGTAGTCGCTCCCAGGCGTCAGCGTTGGCATGTCCGGCCGCAGTGGTGCGGTTAGCGGTGCGTCGACCGTGGTGCCCTCTCGGATCCCAAACACGTCGACCCGCATGCTGCCGTCAAGAAACTCACGGTGGGCTTCAATCACCTCGGGCCGGTCAAGTAGCCAGGCCAGGCCGGTGTTGGCAGAGGGGAAGAGGTGGTCATGCACCTTCAGTAGCCCGGAGTCGTCACGAAACGCAGCCGCGAAGTCGTCTGACTCGGCCAGGGGCATATGACAGTCGTTGCACTCGGTCTTGGCGATCGGCGGGTAATAGAAACTGCGGGCTCCATGGCCGGAGACGCCGCTGAGGAGAAACGAGTCGTAGTGGTTCTGGCCGCGTAAGAAATCTTTGTAGTGCGTCAGTTCGCCCGGCAGGCTCACCTTGTGGCAGGTGGAGCAGAACTCCGAGCCAGCATGGAAGTCTTTGAGGAACGTCTTCTTGTGCATCGCTGGCTTCGCCTTCACAAGCTGATGGTTGATCCATTTGAGAAGCTCGTTGTCACTCGAGGCGAACGGATAGTGCAGCGGCTCGTCGATCGTGTAGTCCGCATTGCCTCGGGTGCTGTTGACGTGAGTGATCGCGTGGCAGGTGGTGCAGGTGATGCCTGCATGGGCGGTGGGATGGTTCACGTCGTCATAGTTTGGGTCATCGAACGCACCGCTGTAGAACGGCACAGGGTCGTGACAGCCGGCGCACCAGCGGGCTGCCTGAACGTTGCCATCGCGTTCCCAGGCGACCTCGCGGGTCTCGCGAACACTCGCCAGATAGGCCGGGTTGTTAAAGGAGCTGAAGTGGTGGGCACTGTCTTTCCAGCCCTCGTGGACATCGGCATGACACTCCATGCAGTAGTGGTCCATCATCAGCGTGTCGGCTGGGATGTAGTTGCCGGTGGCCGTGCGGGCCAGTGATGGCTCAAAATACTGCGCACCTTCCTCCGGTCCTTGGGCATGCCAGTTGCGCGGGTCTTGGGCGTGGAGAGCCACCATCGCTGCAATCGAGGCGGCAACGAGGCCGGCATAGCCAAGGCCGATCTTCCAGCGGATCTTCGGCCCAACGAGACGGTGCAGCCAGTAGAGCCAGACGGCGACCACCGGTGTGATCACATGGGCCCAGTAGGTCAGGCTCGTGGCAGCGGGTAGCCGAGCAGCAAGGTTGGTGGCCCGCATGCCAAACAGCAGCCCCCCTGAGACCAGCACCACAAGGCCTGCGGCAAACAGGGCGTAGCCCACCCGTACTGCACGCCGGTTTTTACGGGTGCGGGTGTTGAGCATGTGGATCACGCCGAACACGAGGAATGGCGAGATGAAGAGGAGGCCGAGCACCAGATGGGCAAGAAACATCCACTGGTAGAGCCAGTTCTGAAAGGTCTCTCCCGTGGCCCATTCGGCAAAGGTGACGGCGGCGAGGTAGCTGGAGTTTGCTCCGATCACCGCGAGCATGCCGAGCACGGCGACGAGCACGATCCGCAGCCGTGGGCCAATGGCTGGCACATGCTTGCGACGCGGCGGCCGTGGTGACGATGAAGCACTGTCAGGTGTAGACATAGAAAGAAGCCTCTCGGAAGGGGAGCCTCCACGCCTTGCAGCAGGCGAAGAGGGCATCGATGCACACCAGAGAACGCCATGGCAGCAGATCCAGTGACAACGCACAGGAGCACCACACCGTCATCAGCCAGCCGCAGAGGCAGCGACAAAGATGTGTTGGCGGGCGTCTGCCGCAGGATGGGAACTGCCACGAACTCCACAGCGGCTAGCCGTGCATCGGTGGGCGTTCGATCCGAGAGGAGGGGCCATCGAGTGGACGAAACTGCTCTTCGGCCATCAGCCAGCTGATGGCTCGGTTTCGCCACGCATCCGCATGGGCAACCCAGGCATGCCGCTGCCCCACGGAGACACGTGTCTCCGGAGATCCCAGCGGTGTCAGTGGAAGTTCGGGGAGCTGCGAACAGGCAGGTCCCGTGCAGGGTGTCGGGACGGGTGAATCTTCCACGGTGTGACCGAAGGCAGCGGACGAGCCGGCAGCCTGCTGGCCACGAACATGCATCCCGAGAGCTTCACCACGACCGTGCCCCTTCAGTGATGGGCCCTTCAGTGATGAGAAGGAGAGCTGCTGGGGCGAGGCGATGAGAGCCGGATCAGACGCGTTGCTCGCGGGGGGAACGCTGTGGCCGGCGAGCCAGTCTCCGCAGGCTGCGTCGGCAGGCGTTCCCCAGGTGACCGCGGTGAGTCCAATCGCAACCAGAGCCAGACACCACCACCTCGGCTCACACTGCCACTTCGGATCACGCTGCAGTCGGCTGCCACAGACCGCACCAGGGCGGACGGCGACAATCGCGGTGCAGCGATGCGTGATGGAGTGGAAGCGGCCCATACGTCACCTGAGGCAACCGCCGGAAAAGACCAGACTCCGGCTCACTGAGGAAAGCCCGCCTTGTGAAGACGCGATGTGCTCCCCACCAATCGAATCCTAGGACGTAGTTTTGAGGGTGTCCAGCGATCTGATGGCTCAGACAATCTGACGGCCCAGCGGAAGAACGCCTGGCGGATGTCTTGCCGACGGGGCGTGCGCGTGGGAAAACCGGGGGATTCTGCGGGGTGGCATGCAGCAAAGCGGGACGCCCTGCGGCCAGGCCGTTGGCATTCGGCGGTGGGTGTCTCACAGAGGAGCAACTCGATGCAGTCACACGGTGAGCAGGGGAGCCACACAGGCCTGGGATGCGAGCTACCAGCGAAGACATGCCTGCGGCGCTCAGGAAGCGGCTCCTCGCGGCCGGTGAGGCCTGTCTGTGTGAAAGATGCGGCGTGGATCCTCGTTCTGCTACTGATGGTGGGGATGCGTGTGGGGGCCGCCCCGGCTGAGGCTGCCGACTGGAACCAGTTTCGCGGGCCGAGCGGTGACGGCCATGCGAGTGCCCGACTGCCGGTGCAGTGGAGTGAAACGGAGAATGTTGTCTGGAAGGTCCCGGTGGCTGGGAAGGCCTGGTCTTCTCCGGTGATCGCTGAGGGCGTGGTCTGGATGACCAACGCCACCTCTGACGGCACCCGGCTCTCGCTGGTGGCTCTGGCAGCCGAGAGCGGTGAGCTGCTGCATGACCTGACCCTGTTTGAGATTGCAGAGCCAGCCTTCTGTCACGACTTCAACAGCTACGCAAGCCCGACGCCGGTGCTGGCCGATGGCAAACTCTGGGCTCACTTTGGGAGCGCCGGCACAGCCTGCGTGGAGACGGCGACAGGCAACGTGCTCTGGACCCGTCAGGATCTTCCCTGCGACCACCACCGTGGTGCGGGCTCGTCCCCCATCCTTGTCGACGGGCTGCTGGTCCTCACCTTCGACGGCTTTGACCGACAGTATGTGGCCGCGGTCGATGCGGCGACGGGAGCCACTGTCTGGCAGACCGATCGTGACATCGACTATGGCACCGATGATGGCGATATGAAGAAGGCCTACTCTACGCCAACGGCCTTTGAACATCGTGGACGCAAGCAGCTGGTGAGCCCCTCGGCGGTGGCCACGATTGCCTACGACCCGGCCACCGGGGATGAGCTCTGGAGGGTGGTGCATGGTGGCTTCAACGCGGCCTGTCGGCCACTGTATGCGGATGGACTGGTGGTGATCTGTATTCAACGTGGTGATGGACTGCTTGCGGTTCGCCCAGAGGGAACTGGCGACCTGACGGCAACACAGGTCGCCTGGCGATCCGGAAAATCGGCGCCGACGCGGCCGAGCCAGTCGGTGGTAGGCGAGCAGCTCTACATGGTCAGCGATACTGGTATCTTCAGCTGTCTTGATCTGGCGACCGGCACACCACGCTGGACGGAACGCCGCAGCGGTCGCTACTCGGCATCGCTGGTGGAGGGGAATGGCCAGCTCTACGCCGTCGATGAAGATGGCGGCTGTGTGGTCTTTGCAGCGAACCCTGAGCGGTTTGAGCTGCTTGGTGAGAACCAGCTTGCTGATGGCTGCATGGCCTCGCCAGCAGCTTTCGAGAACGACCTGATCATCCGCACAAAGACCCACTGCTACCGCATCGGCAGCGGCCCGGCACCGACGGCTCAGTGAGCAAGGCGAACGGCTGATGTCGACAACAAGAACGAATCACGACGTGACCGCATTCGGTGGCGTGACACCTGAGGAGACCTGAGGCATGAACCGCAGCCGCACAGCAACGCTGACCGCACTTCTCGTGCTCGCAGCCGGCCTGACCTCTGCGGTGGTCTGGGTGACGATGAGGCGGCCACCGTCGGCGGTGCCATCGGCCTCAGCGACTGGCCGTCCATTGCCGCCGCCTCGACCGGCAGACTACGTCGGCTCACAGTCGTGTGCGGCCTGCCATGCCGAAATCGTCGAGCGGTATCAGACCCACTCGATGGCCCACTCCATGGCGACGATTGGGAAAGACGCTCCGATTGAAAACCTGGCGGAGGAGCTCTTGATCACGCCCGAGGGGCCGCAGCACGCCGGTCATGAGTATCTCGTGCAGTGGGATGGCGAGACCATGCGGCATGGGGATCGGATGCGAGACACTGTCGGTGAAGTGATCTTTGAGCAGACGATGCCAGTGCGGTTTGCCATCGGCTCGGGACGTCGAGGTCGGGCGTATGTGATTGAGAAAGAGGGACGGCTCGCGCAGTCTCCGGTGGGCTGGTATTCGCACGGGGAGCGGTGGGATCTCTCGCCCGGCTATGACGAAGACCCGTCGCTGCGGTTTGAGCGGCCCATCGGCGATGGCTGTCTCTACTGTCACGTCGGGCGGGTGAGCCAAAATCCTGAGGATCCATCCCGCTACGACGAGCCGATTTTTCTCGAGGCGAGTATTGGCTGTGAACGGTGCCACGGGCCTGGAGGCCAGCATGTGGCAGCGATGGAAGGCCTTGCTGAGGGGGAGAGCTGTGCGGACTGTAAAATCGTGAATCCAGCCGACCTGGAGCCCGATCGTCGCGAGGCGGTCTGCAATCAGTGTCATCTCGCTGGCGAGTCGGCCATCCCGCGCTACGGACGCGGTCTCTTCGATTTCCGCCCAGGCGATCATCTCGACGACAGCCTCGTGGTGTTTGTCGAGGGGCAACGCGCCAGCAGCGGACGAGCGGTCAGCCAGGTTGAGCAGATGCAGTCGAGCCGCTGCTACCAGGCAAGTGGTGCGGTGATGGGCTGCACGACCTGCCACGATCCTCACTGGCAGCCGCCCCCTGCCGAGGCCGCTGCGTTCTTCGACAATCGTTGTGCGAGCTGCCACGACACTGATGCCTGTGGACTTGAGGAGCCCCAACGGCTGGCGCATGAATCGGGTGGATCCTGCATCGCATGTCATATGCCAGAAGCAGATTCCTCCGACGTGCCACACACCGCACTCACCAACCACAGCATTCCGCGAGATGCCAGCCTGGTTCAACAACAGGGCACAGGAGGCCGTCAAGGAATGCCTGTCGTGTTTGACAACGGTGACACCCGGCTTGAGAGTCGCGAACTGGCTCGAGCTCAGGGCATGCTGCTGGCAACGATCGCGGTCGACATCCGCAGCCCGCAGTTGGCGGCACAGGCAGCGGAGCTGCTCACGCCCGCCGACATCGATCCGGCCAACCCTGGGCTCGCGGTGGCTCCCCTGGCAGGCGACGTCGAGGCGCTGATCTCGCTGGCTGAACTCTTTGACGGTGTCGGACAGGATTCGTTGACGGCGGCCTGCTACGCCCAGGCACTGGCGACTGATCCGTTCAACCAGACCGCCTTGCTGGGACTTGCCCGGCTCGAGCAGCGGCGAGGAAGTCTGGAGACAGCCCTCGCGTTTGCACAGCGGCTGGCCGAAGTGAATAGCACGGTCTCGGAGGTGCACATGGTGCGAGCGGTGATCCTCGGTGGCCTGGGAAGGTGGGAAGAAGGGATCGCCGCTGTGGATCAGGCGATCGCCCTTGATCCGACTCGGCTTGATGCCCGTGAATGGCTTGTGCGTGCCTTGCAGGTGACGGGCAAGACGGCTCGTGTGGAGCGGGAGCAGGCGACGATCGAGCGGATGGAGGCGGTGCAGGCTCGCTAGGCCCTCTGGCCAACGGTTCGGCTTTGGGTCGGCAGATGTCTCGTCGCTGGACTTTTTCGCCGGCTGCCTTGGTGGTCGTGCTTTGGTTTTTGAAGTGGCGAAAAACTCGCAACGCTCCTCAAGCACCCGCCGTCCCCTCCGCCTCGTTGTGGCCGTAGTGGTGGGGCGTTATTGGCGAGGCTCGGTGACGGTGAGTGACT
>Ga0181606_10001698_pt1 | contig 19211 bp, 22 predicted proteins | sample 041ome_10_FD_132994 | JGI IMG/M metagenome (GOLD analysis project Ga0181606, IMG submission 132994) | Coastal salt marsh microbial communities from the Groves Creek Marsh, Skidaway Island, Georgia - 041412US metaG (megahit assembly) | ecosystem: Environmental > Aquatic > Marine > Intertidal... | reverse complement strand
TTCTCTAAATCCATTAAATCATCGTATTAGCACAACAAGTTTAAATATTGATACACGCTTTAGAAAAGATATCAAAGCACCCAGTTCTGATTTTATATTACAATTACCAACAAAAATAAATAAAGTTGTTTCCATGACTCTTTCTTCATTAGAATTGCCCGTGACATTTTATGGTATTACTGAATCTTATGGTAATAACTATTTATATGTTAGACTCATTTATAAAGATTTTGATGATAATACAGTCATAAAGGAAATTGAAAAAGTATTGATATTAAAAGACGGTAATTATAACGCAAGTGATTTATTATATTCAATAAATAATGGTTTTGCACCAAAAGATGCAAGTGGTAATTTGATCTCACCAGATGATCCATATTCTTATATTCATTTAGTTCATGATATTACAATCTCTGGATCGGGAACCGGAAAAGTAACAATACAACCTAATTCAGAGTATACCAAAGCAGATAATATTTTAGACATTACAATGGATTTTAGAAAAGGTACTGATTTACAAAATGATAATAAACCAATTACATCCAAAATAGGGCAGAATTTAGGATTTATAAAAACATTATATACAGGTTCCCGATGTCATGTTGCAGAAAGTATAATTGAACCATCTACCATTCGTTATGTTTATCTTGCTATTGACGATTATAACAATAATGTCAATAATCATTTTGTCAGTGTTTTTTCTGATTCTATATTGAATTCTAATATTCTCGCACGTATTTCATTAAAAGGTTCATATTTCGCATTATTGATGGAAAATGATTTCAATATTGTGACAGAACCTCGTAGATATTTTGGTCCAGTTGATATTCAACGCTTACATATACGTTTATTGGATGAATATGGACGTGTATTACAGATGAATAATTCAAATTTCTCTTTTTGTTTGAATTTGAAAACGATTTATGACTTGTAAATATATACAAAAATTTATATATTTTTATGACAACATTACAAAAATATACACTTGTTGACTATGTTATTCTTGGGGAGGGTGGGTTCTTCGTTGAAAAGGAATATTTTATTCTTGATATTAGTCTTGTATTTAATCCCGAAACCTACAATTTGACTCAAACATTACAAATTGAATTCCCAGCATCTATATTGAATGAAAAACTAGGTATTTATAAAGACAATTCAGGAAATATTACACAAACAAATAATAATTATAATGCGGTGAACCTTGAATTCGATAATGATAGTATTTCTCTTTCGTCTAGTGATTTTTTAGATAATTTTGATGCGAGTGGTATCGTGCATTATGGTGCTTTTAATACATTATATAACGATTTTTTGAGAAAGGTGAATCGGTATTTTGGGTTGGGTGGTTTAACATCGCAGCTCATTCAACAAGACATTGATATTGACGATGATGGTTTTATGAGTCTCAATGAATTTCATGATACATTGAAATCGCGAACCCTTGATACAAATGAATACCAATTACAAGGCACTATTACTCTTTCCAATTTAAATGTTATTTTAAAACAAGCAATAAAACACAATATATTTGACAATAGAACATTTCATAGTATATATCATGGTTTCATTCCAGGTGATAAATTACTTATTTTGGATGGTATACAAGGAAAGATCGCACTTGATTTAACATATAACATAGGAATAAATACAACCGTTGCTACTAATAATCAAGATTATCCAAATTCTTTATTAACACAACCTTATTACTCGGACTTGTCAATGAATCCATTTCCAAATTTAGAGAACATAGTTACAACTGACTTATTGTTGATATTAGTATAATTTTGATACGATAGTAAATATGTATTATCTTGTAAATAATATATATATCATATTATAAGTTATAATGAGTACAGATCCTACAAATCCATATTCAACTAGTTATGCAATCGCAGGTTTTGGTGGGTTTCAAATAGATCAATCCTTTCCTACATATAGACCTGCTGTTGATACATCTAGAGTATATAATGTTGCTGACGCAATACAGTTAACTTATAGTGTACGTGAATTAAATTATAAAATTGGTGTTGTATTAGACGCAAGTGAAAATCCAACATCCGGAAATGTTACAATTAATGAAAGTATGGAAATTACAACTGATGATTTTTTAAATAATGTAACGACTTCCAATATCGTATCTATGGGTAAAATGTCTACATTATATAGCGACTTTTTACATACAATTAATGCTTATTTTGGTACTCCTATCAGATTAAATAATAATATATTTACTTTGAATGGTGGTGTATTTGATGCTTCTGCGTATCTCCATCTCATAAATGGAGGAAATTTTGACATTAATGGTTCATTTGTTAGTGATTTTACGGGCGATTTACGTATTTATGATATTAGTACTCAATTAAACGGTGCTATTTCACAAGATATATTTGATAATCGCTCTGATAGAACCTATACAACTTCTGATGGTTATCGCCCGGGAGATTTAATTTATATTCCAGAAGGTATGACTGTAACTCTGAAATTGGATATTGAACTGGGTGCAAATAGCGATATTTTTTCGGGTACTAGTAATTTACAAAAGATTGACAGTCAGTTGAATTATTATGATTTAAATACTAAAGTCCGAAAGGTAACTACCTATAGTAGTACTAATATAACACAATCATATACTGTACCTATATTATTAATTGCCAGCGCAAATGAAGGCTACAGTTTTGAAAATTATGCGGACACTTGGACGAATATGACATTGAATTTAGGTGCTCGTGACTGGAATTTTGTTTCTATTTCATCCACCGGACAATATCAAAGTGCTATTGATGTAACTGGTGCTATATATAACTCCAATGATTTTGGTTCAACTTGGGAAATTCGTTATGCTATTGGAACATCTACTGTTAATGCTATTGGTATTACACATGAAGGTCAACATCAAACCGCTTCAAATGGTAATGAAATTTATGTTTCTAATGATTATGGTATCACTTGGGTAAAGGCTTTGGATACTCAAGATGTTATTATTTATATTTCTATTTCATTGAACGGACAATACCAAAAAGTCGTTGTTGCGGGTGACAGTTTATATAGCTCGGATGATTTTGGTGTAACATGGAATCGTCTTGATGATGGTTCTAATTTGTTTTATTCTATACAAGCATTTCCAACTTGCGGTGTTTCAATATCTTATAACGGTCAATATCAAGTTATTGTTTGTGAAACTATTTATATTTCTGATGATTTTGGCGTCACATTTACTGATGTATTTGAATCATCACCTTTTAATGATAAAAATTGGATGGATGTATCTATTTCTTCTGACGGACAATATATGGTTGCTGTGGAAAGTTTAGGTAAGGTGTATTTATCAAATGATTATGGTGCTACTTGGAATATGATTACAGATACATTGTTAAATATTGTTGGATATTGGCGTAATGTTTCTATTTCGGGAACCGGTAGATATATGTCTTTATTGCAAGATAACGGATTTATTTATTTTTCGGTTGATTATGGTGTTACATGGGAACGCAATGAAGATCCCGCATTACAAAATAGAGCTTGGAGATGTATTGCTGTTTCCGCAAACGGACATTATCAAACTGCTGTAGAACATAATGGATATATTTATGTTTCTAATTTATTGTAATTTTACTCTCAAAAATATCATTGAATAATGTATAATAATGCCATACAAAATACGCAAGGTTCGCAATAAACCATGTTATAAAGTATATAAGCCATCTACTAAAAAGGTATTCGCAAAATGTAGTACTATGGAAAACGCAAAGAAACAGGTTCGTCTATTAACTGCTATCGAGAACAATACCACATTCCGTGAAAGTATAAAAAATAATCGTAGGACACGTAAAGTTCGCAAATAATTTTATTTGTAAAATAATATACAAATAAAATATGAATAAATGTATAAGTGCATAAGGTGTTGTATTTAGAATAAATGGATAAAACTCTTTCCATCTCATATGAACGTTATATTAAACTTTGTCTGAAAGAAAAACAAATGTTGGAAAAATGTTTGGAAAAATATGGTGTAAAGGATTGCGATATTTACAAATCATTATTTAAGGATTGTGAGAAATTTAAAAATCAAAAAAATACAAATCATATGATATAATTCTCTTCTTGAAATGTATACATATGGATAAAAAAAATGAAAATATTAAAGCAGATATAACTAAACAAATTACAATATACAAAACTGGTAATGAAAAACAAAAGAAAATCGCAGAGAAAATGGAAACTGTCGTGGAAAACATGAATTGTTTTTTATGTCTAGATACACAAGAATGTTGGTTTTATCGAGGCAGTGAATACAATGATGATAAAGGAAAGTATTACAAGGGTTCTTGTATCCGTTGTCCCGATGAAAGTTTACGAAATAAATGGATTGAGGATAGTCATACGGATGAAATGACTGGATTAAACGGTTATGAATTATTTAACAAAGAAAGCCATAGTGCTTCACCACGTTTTGATGCAATTGAAAAATTTGTAATTCGTACTTTTCCACAAGTTTGTGACGAAGAACCAACCTATAAAAATACTCAAAACAAATTTGTGAATTATAATTGTCGCTCTTGTATGTTTAAATTTGACATGGGTAATGTTGTAAAACAAAGCAAAACAGCATTACGTATGTGTATCGGAGATCCAATGGTTATATCATCTATATTAGAAGATATCAAAATAAATGTTGAAAATGGATACAATAATAATGCTGAAGAAGAAGTCATTTGTAAAGAACTTGATGATAATGTATTCATATATGTAACAATAACTAATAATTCGTCATATAAACAAAAATATATTGCCGGTCTTTTTCAATACAAAGTATATCATTTAGATTTTCAATTACGTGTAAATTCTATGCAGGCTACCAATTCTACTGCTATTTCATCTTGTAGGAATATTATCAACAAGTATAGTGAAAAACAGATAAAAAATATCAAACGTGGTTTAAGTATTTTGACACCACGAAAGGCAGTGAATGATGTTATTCCTGATGATATAAAACGAGCCACCATACAACGTTTCAGAGGAAAAATAAAAAAATATTATTTGGATAAAGGTACAGGTATAATTACATGTAACAAAGATAATAATGAATATTTATTTCATTATACATCGGTCAACGCAAATGGCATGGAAGGTATTTATCAACAATTACGTCCAGGTCAAGATGTATCCTTTTTGGAAACGATTACAAAATCCGGCAAACGTGCTTTTGACATTGAACTAGAAAACGTATTGGATACTATTGATGAAGGATCTGACAATCTTTTATCTCAAATATAGAACCTGACCCATAAATTAGGAAAAATTGAAACGGAAAATAACTTTTGTTCCGTGAATAACACAACTGGAACAATATAACTACAACAACGATGTCTGAAACACGAAATAAAAGACAAATAAAAAAGGTGCTTTGTAATCTAGAGGATGCGGATAATACTTTACTTACTAAAAAGATTGTTTTGAAACATGATGGTTATGATCGTTATGGACCACGTTCGAATTTATATGATCTTTATGTTATCTACAAAGATAAAACCAATAGAATATTGAAAAATGTATATTACCGCGAAGATTGGTTTGATGGTCACGACGAAACATATCAATTATATACATCTTATTTATTAGACGATGAATATAATGAAATATCACAAATTTACAATATAACAAAGCAATAAAAAATAAGCGCCATTGATTGTTGTCAGCATTTCATGATATAATTTTACATTATTTTTTACTTTTTTTGATTGTAACAATTCAATACACACCATCCACTATATGTCTTTCTAATTCATCGTATTTTTTTAATAAATCATATAATTTATTTTTAATCGTCTCATAATTACCGTCGTAATTATCCTCTGTATTTTCAAAATAATCCTTACACGCATATATAGACGGTTCATATCTGACAAGAGTGATGATAGCATTATGTAAGACGTTATAACCCGGATAATACTCTATGCGTTTTATTTTACTATAATCTGCTTTACCGCTGAAATATTGTAATATATCGATTGCTTGTTGTTCTATTCGCGAACAATCATTTGGTATATATTTTAATGGCGGTGAACCATGACAGCATCTTAATAGTATATGCTCGTGAATAATATTATGCATTTCTTCTTTTGAATATTTAAATAACATACTTTGACAAGCAATATAAATTCTATTTTATATAATAATATATTAGACGAACACTATATTCAATTTTTACACCATGGATAGAAATGATCTAAAAATAACGGCAATATATTTATTTACAACTATTATCGCGGTTCTAATTATTGTATTTGTAGTGGTATAAACCCTTGAAGATTTACATCTATTGTGAATTATTTCCGTGTAAAAATTGAAACGGAAAAATACATTTGTGATTAGTAAAATAATATAAATATAATGCAACATTATTATTTAGTCGCAAAAAATAATAATGAATAAACCAAGTGGAGAACAACAAATTATAATTGACATTGTAAAAAATGGATACAATATATCGGTTGATGCTTGTGCGGGTTCTGGTAAATCAACTACCGTCCTCAGTATTGCAAAGCAATTACCTGAAAAAAAAATATTACAACTTACGTATAATTCTGCTCTTCGCTATGAAATCCGATCAAAAACAAAAGAATATGGACTTGGAAATATGAGCGTTCATACTTATCATAGTCTGGCCGTTGGATTTTATCATCCTAACGCATACACTGATACTGGGATGCGTAAAATATTCATTAATGATGTAAAATTACAATCCTATATTGATATTGATATTTTAGTGATTGACGAAGCACAAGATATGACCCTTTTATATTATCGTTTGTTAGTTAGATTTTTAACAGAGATTTACGAAAAAACTAATAAAAAAATACAGATTGTCGTTATGGGTGATTATAAACAAGGATTATATGAATTTAAGGGTGCAGATACGCGATTTCTTACACAGGCTCCTTTTATATGGAATATACACCCGTTTTTATCAACGCCTTATTTTGAAACCCGTTCATTAAAAATGTCTTATCGTATTACAAATGAAATTAACTTGTTTGTGAATAAAGTAATGTTGGGTGAAGAACGAATGATGTCTTGTCGTAGTGGACCGAAGGTATCTTATATAAACTGTAATCCGCTCATTACTGAACGTATTATTATACATAAAATAAAGGAACTCATTGAAAATGGCGCTAAACAAGATGATTTCTTCATATTAGCTGGCTCTGTCAAAGGTTCCCGAATCAAAAAATTAGAAAATATGTTAGTAATGAATGGTATTAATTGCTATGTACCATTATTTGAGACTGATAAAATGGACGAAAGAGTAATCCAAGGTAAGGTTGGATTATCTACATTTCATTCGGTAAAAGGTCGTCAACGTAAATATGTATTTATAATGGGTTTCGATCAAAACTATTTTTCGTTTTATGGTCGCGATTTGGATTCGGATATATGTCCGAATACATTATATGTCGGTGCTACACGTGCGAGTGAAGAACTATTCTTATGTGAAAGCAATAATAGTATTATTGATCGCCCTCTTGATTTCTTGAAAATGAACCATCGTGAAATGAAAAACACTGAATATATTAATTTTATAGGTACACCACGCAATCTCTTTTATGAAAAATCAAAGGATAGTGATTCAGATTCTATAGAGGATGAAATTCAGCGACAAAATGTCACACCAACTGATTTAATTAAATTCCTTCATGAGGATGTTTTGGAAGAAATTACACCTATTGTTGAAGAATTATTTACCGGTTGTGAAAAAGGTGAGATTTTTGAAATTCCAAGTATTATACAAACAAATAATGGATTATATGAAGAAGTAAGTGATTTAAATGGCATCGCAATTCCATGTATGTATTACGATGACATTAATCGTAAATGGAATTTATCTGATGAACCTGTTTTATATAGCATGATACATGAACGCTCTCTACAATTGGAGAAAATGGATACTTATATAATGGAAGCAGTTGATTGTGTTGATGTAAATATGTTATCTGTCGAAGATTATTTACACGCATCTAATGTTTACAAAGCAATTGACGAACAATTATATTCCAAATTACATCAAATTAAATATGATGAATGTAATTGGCTTGACGAAGAAGTCATCGAAAATTGTAAAGATAGAATACAACATCATATAGGTATTGAATGCGAAGAAGAAGAACCACAAGCAGAATATTCCATCATTCATTCAAGTGATGAAGAAGCTCATGAAAATATTGATATGGCATTAAGTGATTGTAGTTTAAATAATTTCCAATTTCGTTTCTCTGCTAGAGTAGATTTAGTTAGCGAAAAAAGTGTTTGGGAGTTAAAATGTACCAATGAAATTTCATTAGATCATAAAATACAGGTTATTATTTATGCTTGGTTATGGAATATTTTAGAAAATCCCGAAAAAACATTTAAAATTTTAAATATAAAAACAGACGAATTATTTATTTTGAAAAATGACATGGTTTTGATTGATAAAGTTGTTAAACTTGTAATATCAAGCAAATTTATAAAAAATGATGTCCGAAACAATGATGAATTCATCAAAATGTGTATAGAATAAGGCAAGGCATTTCATATTACTAGTATTTGATAATAATATGAAATATATTGTTTTTTATTGTGTTTTTATTGCATTTATGGTTGTTCTAATGTATTTTCTTCATTTTCTTCATTCACTTCAGGAACAGTTTCCATTTGTATTGTTTGTTTTGAATCTTTATTGACAATAAACATCTTTACTGCCTCCCATATTTTGGCAGATTCGTCAATAGTATATACTCCTCGACGCTGCGCTTGATTCAAGAAAAAAACCATTACATTCAAAGCAATGTTTGTATTGTTAACAGGTACATCCATAATATTCATTTCAATTGTTTTTCCTTCCGTGGGTTGTTCGGTTTGCGTTTCCGTGGGTTGTTCTGTGTCAACTGATGATATATCCATAATATATTATGTATATATTTATTCTTTATACTTTTGAAATACAATTTGTTTTTTGTTGTTTTTGTTTACTTGTGAATACTGCATTCTAATGATTTTAGACATCGGTGTCCTTTTTTTGTTTGTTTTCCACATATATATTTGTAAGTACAATTAGATAAACGCATTTTATTTTTCATCCATGCTTCATGTGCTTCATCGAAATCTATATTTACTTCATATAATGGTTTTGGTGTCTCACACTTTGTATATTGAATTCCTTTTTGTTTTTGTTGACGTGTCGTAACTGGCATTTTAGTGTAATATAATTAGATACATAATGATATTTTATTTCATTCGTTTCAATTTTTGAACTGATTCGTCGATATATTTAAACAGAATACTACTAAAAATATCATAAGATAAATTGGCGCTCATTGAATCTTCTTCCAATGTCATCGAACAACCACCTGTTTCCATAATAGATATATCAAATCTGTGTATTTTTTTATTTAACGAATATCGTATAATGTTTTCTGTTTCTATCATATTATTTTCATTTATATGAAGATGAATTGACAAAACATCTGGATCTACTCCATAACCATTTATACATATATCTACTATCTCTTTATAATTCTTATATGTTAATTTACCACATGTATCAGATAAACATATTTCATTATATCCGATACACGCATGATTCGCTACATGCTCCGCTATCACTTTATTTTCTATTTTACCATCAAACGGACAATGGTCTATACAAGATATATACAATTTAACATAATGACTTGATTTTTTCTTAACCATGTGTTTTGTTTTATTTCCAAAATATAATAATTGATTCATTTTCATTAATTCCTCATTCGTTTTATAAAGTGTTTTATTGATATTTTTTAATTGGAAACGATTTGATACAGATGTAATAAATGCCAAATGTGTCATATTATTATATATTGCTTCTTTTAATTTATTATAATTGGGTACTAATACAAAAATATTGGGTTTATATTTATGTCTTCTAATACCAGCAGATAGTTGTAATTCATTTATTGCTGTATTTTCTTCTTGTTCTTGACTTATATAATTATATAATGGTATTACATCTTTCATAATTGGCATATGTTTATGTGATACTAGAGAACCAATTTCTATATTATTTACAAACTTATAACTGCAAATATCATGATACATATCTATTTTTGCTGTTGTTGGAAAATGTTCTGGTAAATATCCTTGTAATCCATCACGCAGTGAGACGTCTGTCAGAATTGGGTTTATAAATTCGTATACCTCTTTATAGTTTTTATTTTTTTTTAAAAAGGATAATAACTTTTTTGTACCAATCATTATACTATATATCTATTTTTCAATAAAAATCAAGTAATCAATTTTTCAAATGAAATAAAGAGAAACGGATAATTGTAAGTATATGAATACTATAATTGATAATACTATATATGGTATTCGCAGTATTGTAAATCCTTTATTTGTTAATGATGAGAGTGATAATGATAACACAAGTGACGCTAGCGCTACTGTAGATAGTGATGCTACTACAGAAAACATGAATAATGTAAATCAAAACGAAACTAACAATGTCATCAACGATCATGAAATTGTAAATGAATATCAAAATACTTTAGAAAAACAATCATCTGGTTTACAATGCGATAAATATTTTATTCGCATGCTATCTATTTTATCATTAGTTTTGATCGCATCTTTGATTTACTTTGTCATTTTTGCATGATTGCAATTATGTGCGTCATCAATAATATTTGAAATCATACGTGAATAGTTAGTCGATGATGTTTCAAAACATATTGGAAAACAACTATGTATACATGCTTGAATAGACGCACATGCAAATTGAAGTGATAATACCGATGAAAACGCAAAATGTTGGCAATAATTCATACCTACATTACGTGGATGCTTACAAAATATACTATCAATAAAATCCATTATATATTCAAATGTTAAAAAAAAGAACACAAAAACTATGTGATTTCAGAAATATAATGATAGTATAGTAGACACGCGGAGGCGTATATATGAAATTACAAGAATATATAGTTGGTGATTACATTATTTATTGCGTTGTCGGTATTTTTGGGTTGTATATAACAGTAAGTTCAATACATTGTTGTTATAATTTAGCTAAAAAATGTCTTATTTGTAACGATAATATAGAATCCATTAATTGTACGACAATTACAGATCAGTGTAATAAATCTTTTGTATATTTTCCTTGGTTTGATCGTGAAACTACTAATAAACGCGTTCATAAAGAACGAATACAAAAATATGTAAATGAGTATCAAATTGATGTAAATGATTCTATAGACGAAAAAGAAGAACTAAATTCACCACACTAATGTGTATACATATCCATGTGTATACACATTACTTTTTACCTATACCATCTATTTTTTTGTTTTTTTGTTTTTCTTTTTATTTTTGCGAGTATGTGATTTTCCGCCAACTTTTTTAGGGCCCAATTTGTTCGCTTTTTCTTTTTTTCTTTTTATTGTTTTTCTTTTTGTTGTTTTTCTTTTTGTTGTTTTTGGACTGGACTTGGGACTTGGACTTGGACTGGAAAGATAAACAGGACTTCTTGACATTACGTTTGGATTTTCCAAATATTCTTCCCACCATTTCCCTTCAGGAATTTGTTGTCCCTGCATTGTACTACTATACTATATATACATACTATTTCATAGGTGTAAGTTTTCTAATATTACTATATTTACTATCCATGATATATTCTAAATCCTCGGCACTCAAATAATTATCCTTTTTCAACATTTCAGCACCATCATATAACAATTCTTTTGAATTACGAATAATAAACTCGGCACAATCATATGCTTGATGTATTATTCTACTCATTTCATCGTCTATTTTTTCTTTATATGTCTCGCTCATTGAAGGATATAAGACATCCTTTCCCATACCATAATACAAAATCATACGCTTCGCCAATTTCATTGCTTCTTCAAAATCATTTATAGCACCAGTTGTTACAGAAACACCGTAAAATACTTCTTCTGCTATACGACCTGCTAGTAAGATCATCAAATGTTCGAACAACGCTTCACGTGTATTTATTGCCATTCTAGATGGTTCAAATACAGTATATGCTGGACTTGACGGCGCAGATAAATTGATTATCACCTTTTTCATTTTTGAATGGTGTTTTGATAGTATACCTATTACAGCATGTCCCATTTCATGTATTGCTATACGATCAATAATATCACTACTGAAAACATGTTCTGTTGGTTGCCATCCTACCATCATTCTATTTGAAATTATTTCAATATCCGAAAACGTAAATTTCGTACGATCATCACGAATCGCCAACAACATGGCTTCGTTTAGTAAATTCTCTATTTGAGAACCTGAAAATCCATCAGTTAAATCTATTAAATCATCTATTTTTACATCTTTTTTACGTGGTTTTCCTTTGATATGAATATTTATTATTTCTCTTCTTGTTTTTTCATCAGGATTAGTAATGTAAATACGTTTATCAATACGTCCAGGTCGCATTAACGCAGAATCTAATAGATCCGCACGATTTGTTGCACCAACGACGAATATACCAGTAGCTTCTTTGAAACCGTCCAATGCTATTAACAATTCATTTAATGTATTATCACGCTCACTTGAACTACCTTCACCATCCCCTGAACGTGATCTACCTAACGCATCTATTTCATCAATAAAAATAATACACGGTTTATTTTCATGTGCCAATTTGAATAATTCACGAATACGAGCAGCTCCTACACCTACATATTTTTCTTGAAATTGAGAACCTGAAACTGGAATAAATGAAACATTTGCTTCTCCAGCTAGCGCTTTTGCTAACAATGTTTTACCATTTCCCGGTGGACCTTCTAATACTAATCCTTTTGGGACACGCACATTGTATTTAGCATACTTGGTATAATTTGTTAATATATCTATACACTGCATAAGCTCTTTCTTTACATTATCATAACCTCCTACATCAGAAAATGAATGGCTCGTATCTTCCAATATTTCAAAATTATCAGATCCTTTACGTTTTCGTTTTATTTTTTGCGGCATATATTGATTATTTCGTGATTGTGGCGGCAATAAATCAAAAATATCATTTGGATTATCAGTCATTTTTCCAGGATTACCGCCATTAATTATTATTTGAAACCCACCTTGAAATGGATTTTCTTCCTCGTCATCTTCGTCTTCATTATTATCTGTATTATTGAATCTTTTTTCTTTGTTATTCATCTTATTCTTCTGTAACAGATCATCAATCGTTTCATTCAAAGATTTCGAGAACATATTATTTCGTTGACCTCGCATTTTATAATATTTATGTTGCTCTAAATTTACCACGACATCATTATGTGTGTTATTTATATTCATATGTTTCAAATATTTTTCATAATAACCACGCGATATTGAATAATCACGATCATTCCGACGATTCATTGTAAATAATTGTTGATTATTACGATAATTATGTTTGAAACTAGATATAAAAATCGATTGTGAAGGTATCAACAAACATATTAATGTTATAATTATCCGCATATACTATTATTATTATTTTATTTTTATGTTTTTTACCTGAAAAAGAAATCTTATAATATTCTATACTGATATGTCCCGTTGTGATTGTGAAAATTGCGAGTGTAAAAAATGTGGTGCAAAACCAGAATCTACTAATGCTGATAAATGGAGATACACTATCTATACAACTATTCTTTTTTTAATCATTGTTAACCCTATGACTTACAAATTAGTTAATGGTATTCTCGGACGTGTTTTTGGTGTCATTGCTGATTCACGCGGATGCCCTTCTATGCTAGGAATAATGATACACGCTATTGTATTTACTTTATTATTGCGTTACATGATGGAATTGGATCTATAAATTCATAAAAATTGAAATATAATCATTTGTATATTATATTTCAACCTAGAATTATTACCAGAATTATTACCAGAATTATTAACAAAGTATCAGAATATGACAACATATAACGGTGACACTATTAGGCGAGGATTTATTCGTGGTGACGGTGAATCACAAGGACGTCGTAATGGAATCGTTCCAGAAAATGTATTACCGAAATATACACCCTATCCCGAACCAAATCCAAATGTTAGAAAAACTGCTTTCTTTTCACAAGGACGTCGTAGTGGCATTCTACATACCACATTTAAAAAAGAAACAAAAAATCATCCTTATTGTCAATATGATTGTTTTTATCCTGCATATCATTGCTGTCAAATATGTAAAGTACAAATATGCAGATTACATACCAAATACAAATATTTCTGTAATGACTGTTATTTTAGTGATGTGTCTAGAGAAGTAATAGATGCGATAATACAAAAAAACGAACATACTACTTGTCATTCTGCTGTAAAACGATTATATAATTATATGGTTGAACGATTGTTTCCCGAAGATGACTAAATATGGAAAAGATAAATATTTACATTGTTATCCCAGCTACATTGGACTGTAAATGATTTTTTTATGTATGGTGCCAAATCAAAACTGTAATTGTATAATAACAAGTATCCACTGAATTCGCGGAAGATTTTTTCATATAGTTTATCATTATCTTCTTTGGAAAATATTACATTACAACAATAGAGAACATCGTAATTGCCAAAATAATGATTATTGTAATCATCCCATTCAAATTCCACCCTTCCATGATCTGTTTCCAATGTCTCATTTAATATTTTCAAACTCGTTTCATAACGTGCTTTGTGTATTTCGATACCCGTACACAACATGTTTGGAAAATTCGCACTCATCTGTGTTACTAGACGTCCACAACCACTACCAATATCTATAAAATGTTTACATTCTTGTATCCCCGAGACGTCTTTGATAATATCTATTATATTTTGTGGATTGACTTCTCCATAAATATACGATTTATTTGTAATATCTAGGTCATTTGGAATTATATAATGCTCTGGTGCAATATCATATTTCACCTTTGGCATATTACAGGTTCCCGATTTTCACTTTTGAATATCTATGTCAATATACATTTAAATTGTAACAATATAAAATTTTAACGCATAAATGTATAATGGTAAAGGTTATTGATTGTTTTACATTCTACAATGAATTAGAGATGTTAGATTTCAAATTACGTGAATTAGAAGATGTTGTTGACTATTTTGTTATTGTAGAAGCAACAACTACCTACTCCGGAAATAATAAACCACTCTATTTTCAGATGAATAAACACCGTTATAATAAGTATATTAATAAAATAATTCATATTGTTGTTGATGACCTTCCAAATAATAATAATGCATGGGACAATGAATTTTACCAACGTACTTGTATTCATCGCGGCATTGAAAAAATTCCAAAATTAGCAGATTCAGATATTATTATTATTGAAGATTGTGATGAAATACCAGATAGTAAACAATTAAATATAATAAAACACATGGATATTCATGAACCATTTTCTCTTGAAATGGATATGTATTATTATAATTTGACTTGTAGAGGGGGTAAATGGTATCATAGCAAAATATTACCTTATAGTATTTATAAAACCATTAATGACCCACAAAAGATACGTTTTATTAATAATTGTCGATATATAAGCCAATGTGGATGGCATTTTTCGTATTTTGGAAATCCCCAATTTATTGTAAACAAACTCAAGAATTTTTCACACCAAGAATACAATAAACCACAATATTTAGATGAGAAAACAATACAACAACAGATTGATAACTGCTCGGATTTATTTTTTCGAACGGAACAACACTGTAGTTTTACAAAAATAGCTGTTGAAGACAATAAATATTTACCGGTTCACCACACAATGTTGTTGTGACGATGAAAATAATTATGATATTGTTATACTATCAACATTATCATGTATACCCAATTCTTGTATAACTGGTATCTCACTGTTATTTTGTTTCATCATATCAACTACACTTTTCTGTATATGTTGATTACATTCTTTTTCCGGAGTTTCAGGGCGCAAATCACTATCATTTGTCTGCGTTTTTTCGTATTTTTTACGACAAGATATTTTATGACGACTTAACGAACGATTATTCGTCGTTTCATACACATTGCATATATCACACTTAAAGGGTTCATCTGAAATAGTTGTCACATTTGAATAAAGAGGTTTCAAATAACTATCCAAACTCGGCAAATTCAGATTATCTAATTGTGAGGTTATAGTCTTATTGAATTGTTTGCACGTATCAAGCAACTTTTGTTTATTAGTTACTAAATTACGAAAATCATCGTTTATAGCATCCAGAATTTCCTTGGGTATGATATTTGTATTTTCATTATCATTTTCAAACAATACTTGTGTTTTTGTATGCAGGCTGTCTACAATATCTACACATGTTTTTATAATTTGGGGTGAATAATCCACGGAATGTACGTATATTGCTATTTGAGAACCAACAAAATCTATTTGAAAATTCTGTTTTGACGTTATACCACTATGATGTGAAAGGAAAATACCATGTTGTTTTTGTTTTTCAATATCGCGTATGAATTTTTGAACTTCTCCGAGGGTTACGTTTTTGTCGTAATTTTTCGTCTCTATCATAATCACGGGTTTATTTGGACGTTTCAAATGGAAATCACAACACGCTGTTTTACCCGTTGTATTCATTACTTCCGCACTCGGATACAATTGTGACAATACTGACTCCAATTTATTTTCTCCGAATTGCCCTTTGTACGAAGAATTGGTATATTTGGATAAAAAATCGGATAAATCGCTCATCAATTTGTCTTTTTGTGAGTCGTTTTTAATATCATTGATGTTCGATACAATATTATTTTCTACTGATGATAGATTCTGTTGGATAGACGTAATAAACTGCATCGTCTTAATATCATATTGGGATATCATTTTTTCAATATTATTATCCGATAATGACTGTGTTATGGTATTATTAATATCCGTCTTAAAATGATATATACGTTCTTGGATATCAGAATAAAAAGTTTGGTTCGTTTTTGGAATTATGTTCTCTATTTGTTGATAACTTGTTTGGATAATCTTGTCGCATTGTTCGAGAACGTATTGTTGTATTGAATGATTATTATTCTGTGAATGTGATATAATAAATTCCTTAATGTCTTGGAACCCACCGGTTCTCGTTTCTTGTAGTTTTAGGACGAATTGTCCTATAACATCATCTTGAATGTTATTTACATTCTGTTTTATATCCGTTATTTCTGAACTCATACTTCTAATACCACGCATTATTTGCGATAACATTGTATTACTCATTGTATCATCCATGTTCTCGACTAATTGTTCTAACAAATCAACCAAAATAATATTCATCACTTCTGGATTGACGTTTGGATTGGATTTATAAAATTCGCATACTTTTGGATCATATATAATTAATGGTTCTGAACTCATATCAATAGATAATTATAATTATTATTTTTTAAACCTTTTTCATTTCTATTACGTATAACGAAAAAATATTATAATATTATATATTATGAGATTTTTTGAAAACCCCTTTAAAACAAAATCCAAGACACAAGATCAGGATGTTAACCCATTACGGATCAAATTCAATCAAAGTATAAACAATATGAGGATTTTAAAGATAAAGGTGAAATAAAGTGTAAACAACTCACATACGAGAATGCGGTTGATTTATTAGAAAATAAAAAAGAATTAATAATATTAGAGAAAAAAAAAGGTACTACGTGGGGTAACAGATACATCTTACACTTTATACAATTAGACGAAAAAAATATACAATTAGACAAAAAAAATATACAATTAGACAAAAAAATTATACAATTAGACGGAAAATACTATTATCGTATTATACGTTCATTCAAACAATACTATCTTGATAATTGGAATTGGAAACCCATGGTTAAAAAAGAAGAATTAGAAAATTGTCCGTCACTTGACGATCCCAAAAAAATGACAAAAGTTCCTGTAAAAAGTTATGAATGGGATGGGCAATCTGAACCTCAATATTTCGTGTGGGGACGTAATAAAGATAAAGTACGAGATTATATAAAAGAAAATATCAAAAATTCCGAATATGAGGCCACCCATCATATGGAAAATTTAATAAATTATATGCTGTATAAACCTAAACCTGTAGAACATCGTGGTAATTGGATAAAATACAGCGATGATCTGAGTGTTAATGTCAAAAGCAAAATGATATCCTGGGATGACGAAAATATGTTTATTGTTACCAATCCAAATGATGAATCCGAAAATACAACAACAATAAAATATGACCAAATATATAAATTCGAAGCATTACATAAAGCTTTAGCAAATAACGAAAATTATAAAAAACAATTTGACGAGTATTTCCCTGATAACCCAACAAGTGGTGGAGGAAAAAAAATAAGGAATAAGGTAAGAACGCGTTCTAATCGTATGAAGAGAAAAGATAAAATAACAAGAAAAAATAAGATAACAAGAAAAAGTAAAACAAAAAAGAACCACTAATAACTATTCGTATATGTTTAGAAACAAATACGTATAACGAAAAAATATTATAATATTATAATATTATATATTATGAAATTTTTCAAGACCTTAAAGAATAAAATTTTAAAAAAAAAACCCGAGACACCTCAACTCGAGAGACTTCAAGACACGAATATTCGATTTTGGAATTTTATAGAAACAGATAAACAAATAGTGTGTAAAAAACTCACATACGAGAATGCGCTTGGATTATTAGAAAAAGAAGGGACTTTAATAATATTAGAGAAAGAAAAAGGTGGGTGGAGTCCCATAAACACTCCCAAATACACCTTACGCATTATACAAAAAGACAGTGAGTTTAATATTATCAAAATAAATACCTTGATTTTTATCAGAACAAATACCTATGAAATGGAATGGGTAGCCATGGTTAAAAAAGAAGAATATAATAATTGGCCGCATGATTATTTGGGCATTGAGAATGGTCCGAATTTGAAAAGCGACAACGTAAAAGATTGGGATTGGACGGATGAAGAACGTGAACGTGATTCTAAATGGCGTTGGGAAAAAGTGAATGAACCCAGATGGTTCCGATGGTTAATAGAAGCAAAAAAGATAATACAAGAAAAGATTGGTGACAAAAATTTGACCCCTCATATGAAAGAATTATTAAAATATATGAAGATTGATAAATCTAAGTGGTTGAAGCGTGATGACTTTCAAATGGAACCCTGGGATGACGAAAATATGTTTATTATTACCAATCCAAATGATGAATCC
>Ga0181606_10001694_pt1 | contig 19221 bp, 14 predicted proteins | sample 041ome_10_FD_132994 | JGI IMG/M metagenome (GOLD analysis project Ga0181606, IMG submission 132994) | Coastal salt marsh microbial communities from the Groves Creek Marsh, Skidaway Island, Georgia - 041412US metaG (megahit assembly) | ecosystem: Environmental > Aquatic > Marine > Intertidal... | reverse complement strand
TCAAGACCACGTAGCGGTGATTCGTGGTTGAACAAAATACCGCTAGTTGCGAATAACCCATGAGCTTCACGATAGTTCACTGTCATCCAGTGCGCATACAACTTCGCAACACCATATGGACTCCGTGGATAAAATGGTGTGTCTTCTGACTGAGGAACTGCCTGAACCAATCCAAACATTTCTGAAGTACTGGCTTGATAAAATCGAATCTCCGGATTCACAATCCGTATCGCCTCCAATAGATGAAGACACCCAAGACCAGATGCCTGAGTGGTCAACTCAGGCTGATCAAAAGACACGCCGACAAAACTTTGTGCAGCCAGGTTATATACTTCATCTGGCTCGCAATCCTTAAGTACACGAATTGCTCCAGACGCATCTGTCAAGTCAAATGGAACCAGTTGGAACTCTGGGTGACCCAGCACTTCAAGCGATTGCAGTCGCCACAAATTTAAGCTCGCGCTTCTTCGATGAGCTCCGCATACCCGATATCCTCGGTTGAGCAAATACTTTGCGAGATAAGCGCCATCCTGTCCTGTCACGCCAGTGACCAATGCTTTTTTTACCTTCATCCAGAACCCTTAAGTCGTTGACGAACAAGACCCGTCAGCATGCCATAGTAACGTTTGGCCAACACCCCATAATTGTGAGTAGCCGTCCATTGTCGAACCCGTTCTAACTGCTTAAGAAGCAGATCATCATTGATTCGTGCTCGCATCGCAAAATCGGTTAACTGGTCCGCCATATCTGTCACTGAATCAGAATCAAACCGTGTGACTAGATCTCCGAACTCATCAAATATCGGAAGATCAGAGGTAATCACTGGACGATCAACGGCCAATCCAAAACGAACAGCTCCACTGGCCCCTTGCTCCGTGGTGCGGTACGGAAAGACCAAAAGGTCCGCCAAACTTAAGCCATCGAGCGCCAATTCATCGTCCAGAAATTCGGTTACCACCGTCACATGCTCCTCCACTCCCAATTCACGAATCTTCTTCGTGGCAACGGCAATCGCCTGCCGAGAAATGGGAGAGGGATATTCAGCGTTCAACAATAATAAATGCACTTGCTGACCGAGATGACGCATTCGATGCGCGACAGCAATTAATTCCGAGAGCCCCTTATGCGGCAGGAAAAATCCATAGGATGCAATCACTAGATTATTGTCTTGCCGAGCACTGTGAATCCGAGCTTTCCATTCCTCATTGCCTGCTGTTGAAGCAAGTTGACCTGACGGCATACGCACGCCAAGTGGAAATAGGGACACATTGTTGACCAACCCGATCGCTTTCAAATCATTCAATGCATTCACCGAGTGTACCAACACACGATCACATTTTAAAAGCGACTGAGCAAGGGCGGATAAATGTCGCTCAGAGCTGTAGCGTGGTGGCTCTGACTCATGTAATTCCACTACCACAACACAACCTTTTTGATCGAGTCGATCGATCAGCTCAATCAGCGCCTCATAGCTGTAAAACGGATACACAAACTGAACTACAACCACTTGCAGGCGATACGTTTCTACTGCATCTAAAACACCGTAAAACCCGAACTCATCCCACGATGGAAAAACTGTGATGGATCGGACATCTCGGTGATCCATTTCGACTGGAACACCAACATCTTTTCGAGAAAATATCACAGGCGCCGGTGCGTCCATTTCTCGAATCAACATTTCCGTTGTTGTCGCAATACCGCATCGCTCACCAAAGGTGGTCACCCACCCAACACGCGGCCGACAAAAAGAATGCGTCTGAAGGCTTTCAATCAGTTGCCGATGTCGTTGCATCACATCAGCCCATGAACAATACGCCCGAATGCGCTCAACTAAGCGATTTGCTCTCTCTGCTCGCAACACTGATGGCTCGGCATATGCCACTTTAAATAACTTCACAAGATGGTCGATCGATGGTTCAGCCCAAGCTGAGTCATAGACAGGCAAATGACTTGTTGCCTGAGTAAAAGAAAAATCCAATAGCCAAGCATTCTCGTCAGAACACAGATCCATGTGCCCTCCCCAACCCGTAACGATTGAAGGGACTCCATGCAAGGCTGCTTCAAAAATCGGCAATCCGAAGCCTTCGGCCCGACTCGGTGTAACCAATACATCAGCACTTTGATACAGCTCACTCATCTCTGCATCAGACAAAGACGCAAAGTTCACCTCAATGGCTGGGTGGTTGGGAACAGACTTGGTCAGTTTCTCAATTTGTTCCGGCACATCATTATGGGGATTATTAAAGGTCTTAATCTTGAGTAAAACTGGATCATCAGCGGTAAACGCTTTGACATAGGCTTGAAGGAGACTATCAACACCCTTCCTCGGAAAGCACGAGGAGACATGCAAAAACACAACGCGTTCAGTGTTTTTTTGTTTTTGCGGTGCAGTCTTTTCGGTCTGCCGAACACCGCAGCCCGAGACAGTGAGAGGAATATCTACGCCGTGGTCGATCAGCGTTTTCATCACATGGCTTGAAAGACAACTCATACCATCCAAAGCGTGATTAAAATCAAACGCCCAGCCTATGGGGAACCCAGTCTCTTCCCACGCGTAATGATGCATCACGTGAAGACCATCAGCGGGAAAATCTGTCACCTTAGGTGGATACTGATTACGCGAATATACTTTTACCGTCTGGTCACTTATTTCACTGAGTGCCTGTAGCCGAGGCCATGTAACCAGTGCTGTCTGATCGAGCGATTGATAGGAAGTGCCATCGTGCTCAGCTATCGAGACCGTCTCGCCTCCATCGATTAAGGCCAATGCAGATTCACGATTCAGTTGTGCGAGACTGTAATCACCAGCCCAGTGTCCCTCAAGACGCCAGGACAGTCGGCCTGCTTGCCTTGCAATTGAACGAGCCTGAATCAGGCGCAGCTGCTTTTCTAGGTCTGCAATCGTCAGCGTAAGTTGCTTCGACTCGACCACATCCAGATTCATCGGCTGCAGCGAATCGATTGTAGAATCAAAGTGTTCCTTCAAATCGATAATCGGTGATCGCTTTGTTTCGATCGCAACAGGCTCGAGCGCACTTACGAGTTGATCAGAAACAACATCCCAAGTAATCGTTTTAGCGTGTTCGTATTGGCGCTCCCAAAGAGCCAAACGCTCATCTTGATCATTGAGAACTAACTCAATCGCTCGGGCCCAGCTTTCATGATCATCGGGATCGACCAATCCGTTCCCCTCACCTAAAACCTCGGGCAAGGACGATCGGTTGACAGCAAGCGTTGGACAACCGCAGAGCACCGCCTCAAGCGCCGGCAACCCAAATCCCTCGTAAATCGATGGAAAAACAAAGCAGGCTGCGTTTTGGTACAACTCAATCAGTACGTCATCATCGACAAATCCACAAAATTTAACTTGGTGAATGATCTCAAGGTCTTCGCACACTCGATGAAGCTTCGCATAATCACGTTCACCAACGCGACCGACCACATACAACGGATAAGTCTCTCGAGTCGTTTCCGACAACAAACTGTATACACGAAGAAGACCCGCTACATTTTTTCTGTAGTCAAATCCACTTGGTGCGCACAGCAGCATCCGCTCGGGAATATTCGTCGCAAACTTACCCGTACCGGACTTGATCTGGAAACGTGTTTGATCGACGCCTGTACCAATTGCTATTGAGCGGACATTTAAATCAGGGAAGTGACGATCAAGATCGACTTTAGAGAATTCCGAAATGGATGCGATGCAGTCAAATTCGTTTAGGTAGTTGAGACTCTCACGATAGAAATGCGCATATCGCTGACTACGCAAATACTGATCAGAAAAAATCAACGGAACCAAGTCATAGTGAATCAAGGCAAGCTGAACGCAGCCAAGTGGTCGCATCGCATCAATTAACCACCCAGCATAATCATCGAACAGATGCGGCAACAGCAACCAATCAATCCCCGTTGCCACGATCGCTTCTCCGATGAGAGATTGAGCGATTGAACCTGGAGGGTAAACTCCAAATCGAAGACCCAAAGTGGTGAACGACTCACTTGCGTCAATCGCGTCTGTTAGGTGCGCATGCGGTAATTCTTTGTCGTAAATTAGACAGATCTCGATGTCGTCTCGGTGACAAAGACACTTCGTCAAATCTGAGACATAACGACCAATCCCCGCATAACGCGTTCCCGTTTGGCATGGTCGAATATATATACCGAGTCGCATTAATTCATCGATCCATGTATCCGCTCAAAAAGTTCTCGCTCTCGAGTACTGATTAATTGCCGGGTCTCAGTTCGCCAAACCACACCATCAATCCCAATATGACCAACACGCGACCGCTCAGTGGCCAACAGGCGACCAACCATTCTTGACAGCATCGGCATACGATTTAGACAACGAACTGCCAACCGCTTCACTCGAGGCCGCCTGACAATCCAAGAAGCCAGCCGCGCAAATGGCGCGCGAACCATTGTCTTTGAAGTCAGGTGAATAGCCTTTATTTTCTGATGTAAACGCGACACCAGCTGGCCTTTCATTTCGGCAAGGCGCCAACCAACCGAACATTTGCGCGAATGCCATAACGCATCGACCAAATGGTTCACCTGCTCTTGCAAGTGGTCTATGCGACCCACTAAACGCTGATTTTCTTCGGCCAACCAATGATCCGTCGACTTTAAGTTCTGGTGCAGTTGATCGGCGACGTCATAGAAGCGCTGCATTGATGGCCCAAAATCACCGTCTATCCATTGATCAATGGGACCAAATTCGGAATCCCTTGAAGCTATGCACGCATAATCCGGCGAATAATTGAGAAATGTTTCAAATTGTTGGCCAAGAAGTCCATCATTTGAATACAGTCGTGGACTGTGGATTCTGACAACTTCAGCGACCTCGAAGCCTGACCAGGTAGCCATAAACTGAACCAGCTCAGGCGATAGTGGCTTTTGATGCGTGGGGTCGAGATAAAACAGGTCTGTACCAACTCGCAAATTTTCAGGATTCGGAGTTTCAAACAGAAGGCAACCACTCGGCTTAAGCACACGAGCGGATTCATGAAATACCTCGCCAATAACGTCGATAGGTAGGTGTTCAATCACATGAAATGCTGTAATCAAATCAATTGATCGATCTGCTTGCTGCTTTAAAAAAGCAAGTAAATCCTGTTCAAATACAGGGACCCCCGATTCCCGCGCCTCGCAACACATCTCATGATTCAGTTCGACTCCTTGGACGCCCCAACCACGCTCCATTAAGTTCGCCAGCCATTCACCACGACCACAGCCAAGATCGACAGCAAACCGCTCGTCAACCGACTCAAGTCGTTCAATTAAACGGTCGTAAACAGCAAACTTGACCGATAGATCCTTCGCAGTTCCACGGAAACGATCTTCAAATGCTTTATAAAATTCAGGATTTAAGGTCATAGAGACCCTACGGAAAACTCAGCATCCACCGGGACATAAGCGACACCAATACCGTAGTGCCTGTCTGCTGGTCTGGATAATTCAAAAACCATTGCGCGATCAATCCAGTGATAATTTTCAGATAAGTGCGTTTGATCAGGAGTTAGAGCCAGCGTCAGCGCATAGCTCCCTTCCCCGAAGTTTAATGGAAATGTGAGCCGACAGCGGTAAGTTTTTCCGGAGTCCAACAGCCCAGAAGCCTGATCCAGATAGTATGTATTGGTTCCAAACACTTGCTGACCGTATCGGTCACTCAATAAAAATCCGACAACGAGATCTTCAAGATCATCTGTCAACCCAAATGAGACCGACAACTCAACCATCTCGCCAATCCAGAAACTGAGTGAGCCATCGGGTCGACTCAAATTTTTATCACTCGGAACGAGTTGATAATCCACAATATACGCGACACGGGTTCCTGACTCGATCAGGCCTGAGTTTGGATCAATCACAGCCTTGGAATCGGTATCTAAGTCTGCATTCGAGGCCAGCAACGCGTTATACAGACTGAGAACTTCGGCTGTTTCACCATCAGCAGCCAACTCCCCTTGATCAATAAGCAGTGCTCGACTACAGAGTGCTTGCATCGCCGACACATCATGGGAGACAAATAATAACGTGGTACCTGATCGCTTCATGGCACGGATGTGCTCAGCACACTTGTGCTGAAAATGAGCATCCCCGACAGACAATGCCTCATCGACAATCAAAATATCAGGACGAATACTGGTTGCTATTGAAAACGCCAAACGCATCGTCATACCACTCGAAAAAATGCGGATAGGCTCTTCAAAATAAGCACCAAGCTCTGAAAATTCAGCGATCCACGGGATTAGTTTCTCAATCTCATGCGCAGAGACGCCATACATAGCCAGGCTGAGTTGTGCATTTTGTCGGGCTGTGAGCAATTCATTGAGGCCCATACCCAACTCCAGGATTGCCGACACCTTTCCTTGGACGACAATGTGTCCTGAAGATGGCGCCAAAGTGCCAACCAGCAATTTCAAAAGTGTGCTCTTGCCGGCACCATTCACACCAACGATACCGATTGACTCACCCTCTGTAATTGAGAACGAAATATCATGTAACACCCGGTGACTCGAACGCTCGCCACCGAGACCCAGTGCCCAACGGACCAACCGACGCCAGATTGGCTCACTAAAAAACGTTTTCGATACCGAGCTCACCTCAACGATGGTTGTCATAACGCATCCATCACTTCAGATATTGCATTTTTAAACAGAGCCCAGAAGACGAGCCAGAGCGCACAACACAATCCGCTATAGACGATAACAGTCGACAAGCTCGGGGGCAGCCCATAAGCAATCACGTCCTGAAAGATTTGAATCAGGGGGACTAGGGGATGATGATCCACGATCCACTGAAATGAATCTGGCACCATATCGCGGGTATAAACAATCGGCGTGACCCAAAACGCAAGTTGCAAAACCACCGGTAGAATATGACCGATATCACGAGCAAAAACGTGAAGCAAAGCCGCAATCGCTCCCAATCCCCCAGCAAGTATCGTCACAATAACTAAAACCAAAGGTATTGACAGAACCCAACTTGAGAGCTCAATCCCGAGCACACTCATCAAAATCATTGAGACAGCCCACAGAATGAAACCATTGACGTAGGCTGAGCCCATAACAATCAACAACACAGCAAACTTTGGAACGGCCATTTTCTTTAGAATGTCACCAAACTCGACAAATACTTGAGTCATCCGTGTTATTACGTCAGAAAATACCGTCCACGCCAGTATCCCTGATACGAGATACACTGGATAAGCATAGGCGTGCTCAATCCCCGGAAGTTTTGCTGCCAAAATGACTGATAAAACCAGTGTGTAGATGGCGACCATCGCCAAAGGACTCAAAATCATCCAAGCACCGCCCAACATGCTGTTGGCAAAGCGAGCGCGAAATTCTGAAGCAATAGCAGACACGATAAACTGTCGATAGCCGATCGTTTTTCTCAATTCAGAAAAGAGTGTCATTGAGCTTCACTCTCATAGATTTTCTGGAGGGCAGCGCCATAGTCGCCGCTGGAAAAGTTCTCCTCAAATCGCGTTTTTGCGTTGAGACCCATTTCTGCGACTAACGCATCAGATTGCCATAAAGTCGTCATAGCTTGCCCTAACTCCTCCGACTCATTGGGCTCAATCACCAGCCCATTAAATCCATCAATGACAAGCCAGTCAGTCGCCGTACCCAAACGCGTACAAATCAATGGTTTCCCGACGCGCATACCCTCTAATAAGACGAATCCAAATGCTTCTGCCCGAGAAATCGACGGGAGAATGATTGCGACTGCATGCTGCAGCAACCAAGCACGCTGATGATCAGAAACCTGCCCAATCCAGTAAACAGGCTCTCTCACTGTCTCAACAAGGGATCGCTGTTCGCCATCGCCTGCGATGACAACCGAACAACCTGTCTCCTTCGCTGCTCGAACCAAAATATCGATCCCTTTGTACCACCGGAGTGAACCTAAGAACAAAAAGTACTTGGGGGGTAGATCCTCAGGAGGGCGATCAGGCTCTATATCTTGCGGTGGTAATCCAAAAGGAATCACCTGACATGGAAGATCCAATTCTGAAAGAACAGGAGATGACTCTTGATACTGCTGGGAGGTCGCTATGACCTGCTTCATGCGATTAAGCCACCACCTCTGGAATGGTCGATATAGCTTCCCCAACATCCTTCGACCATCAACATCGGCATGATAGGTAGACACCACCGGTAACGTCGTCATCAAGCAAGTAAGCTCCCCAAGAGGGAATGGTGAATGAACATGAACAATGTCAACTTTGAGCACAAGCCGCTTAAACAGTAAAAACCAACGTAATGAGATGGGGAGGTACTTGAAAGAACCAAAAGGGCGTACTCGCCAAATTCGGACGCGGTTGACATGGCTACGCATCGCTTGCCCGCCAACTCCGAGACAAAGGACCATGTGACTTACATTCGGCTGGGATGCAGCAGCAATTGCGATACTTTGCTCAATTCCTCCTGTCACTGCATCCGGAAATTCTCGAGTTAAATGAAGAACAGACAAACGCCTCATCAGCGTCAGCTTTGGTACTGAGCAACTACTGAATCAATCACCGTGAGGTCTTCAGGCTCAAATGGCTCAGCGAGGTTTCCCACCGACAACCAATTCAAAAGTCCACTCAAGACCGCTTTATTTCGCGAGATTTTGGCATTGGCAAGGCGGTCATATGCATCAAGAAGTCCAGCGTGAGATGTCACCTCACGGTCAAATGCGAGCGTTAAAACATTCATCGCCATTACTTGACTACGTACATTAGCTATCTCACTGACTGCGCTCTTTTTAGCATTCGTAAATTGTACCACGGCCTCTTCCAAGGATCGCAGCAAGAATCGGCGCGTGACTTCTCGATCTGACTCAGGCCGTGCCATCAATGACGCTTTTTCATTACGCTCAGCTGACACTGAACCTCCGCGATACAGCGGTATCGTAAGAATTAATCCAGCAATTGTTGTCGTTGTATCCGCTATCTGACGGTTGTTGGAGCCAATAATACTCTCTTCATGGGTCGCAGATAATCCGAGTTCTGGCAACCGGCGACACTCGACTGCAGTTAAAGGCATTGACTCTGCATCAATCAGGCTTTGAGAAGCGACAACGAGATTTGTATTTCGGTCAAAGTGAGTGACCGGAGAGAAAATTCTTTGCTCAATCGAGCCTTTTAAGACGGAGAGTTTCAACTGAGGTTTCAATACACTTTTCGAGAGAGCCTCCCGAGCCACTTGCCGATCGATCTCAGACTTTCCTAGGGCGATGGCAGAGTGCGGTTCAAGTGTTCTCAGAAAAGCGCTCTTCAAATCGCTTGCTTGAACACCCGCACCAAAGAAAGCGACAAATAATCCGCAAATAATGAAGGTATTTTTGTGAATACGCATCAGTCCTCTCTAAATGCTCGATCCATGGTATCCGAAACTGGCTTGAACAAATAACTCACCAACGAGCGAGCGCCCGTCTTGATCAATACCTGGGCAGACATTCCGGGCAGTAACACCTGACCACCAAGCTGCTCGCGCTCCTCATTAGGAACTTCGATTTCGGCCATGAAATAAGGCAACCCAGTCGCCTGATCTACCAAACGGTCGGCCGATATTCTGCGAACGATACCACTAAGGCGTGGCGTTGTGTGTGTATTAAATGCTGGAAACATGATTTCGGCTGGCTGTCCAATCGAGACCCGGTCAATGTCGTCGGTCGGGATACGCGCCTCAACCTTCAATTGATCGCCAGTCGGGACGATCTCCATGATGGGCTGACCAGAGGAAACAATGCCACCAACAGTATTGAGCATCAATTCAAGCACCACACCTGATTCGGGCGCTCGAATCACTGAGCGCTCCAACCGATCACTCGCCGCAAATAATCGCTCAAGAACGTCTTGGTGCCGCGCCCTAACGTCAGCCAGTTCCTCGTCAACCTGCTTACCCTGCCCATTGAGTAACGCAATTTTTCGCGATGCAAGTTCTGATACCTCACTTTGCAGTGATTGAATCTCACTTTGTTCTCGCGAAAAACTTGCTCTTACATTGGCGAGCTGGCGGAGAATTTCTTGAACCCTTTGCTCGGTTCCAAATCCGTCAGCCACCAATTTCCGTGCCGTTTCCAACTCAGATTCAAAGGACACAATTGTCTTACGTCTCTCGAGAATACTTTCCCTCAAACCAGTAAGCTGCTGATCAATTTGCACACGCTGCTCGTTAAGGACTTCAGTTTGGCTCGACAACTCAACCAGCTGTCTCTGAAAAATCGCTTGCTGATCCGCTTGCGCAGATTCAAACAAACCAATCTCACTGGTATCCAGCTCAAACTGAAAGTCAATCCAATCGATGTTTGACGCGCCATTGCGAACGGCCTCCAATCGCGAAAGCTTTGCTGACAAATTAATATACTGCGTCTTCAATAATGCGACCTGTGCCTGTGTTTGCGTGGTATCCAGTGACACAAGCGGCTGATTTGCGGAGACGATTTCACCTTCACGAACATGAATCTGGTTAACAATGCCACCTTCCAAATGCTGAATTGTCTTCCGTGACGATTCCACAACCACGACTCCAGGAGCAACGGACGCCCCATCAATGTGCGCGAGCGATGCCCAGAGACCAAATCCGCCCAGCAGACCGAAAACGACGAACAAACCGATTCGAACAAAAACCTCGTCAGAGGTGCTGAAAGATAGGCGCTCTTGCGCTTCGACCGTCATCTAATTTCCTATCACTTATTTCATGGCAGTTGGCCAAGTTGGAAATGGAGTAACCTTATTTCCGGGCTTTTCGCCACTAGCTAACTTCTGTAAGACCTGATCCCTTGAACCCATCATTTTGACGGCACCATCAGCCATTACTATGACCGCATCGACCACTTGGAGAATCGACTTGCGATGCGAAACCACGACGACCGTCGCACCATATGCTTTGAGTTGGGTCACCGCTTCTGCTAATGACTGCTCACCCACATCATCGAGATTCGAGTTTGGCTCATCAAGCACGACAAGTTTCGGATTTCCATAGACTGCTCGCGCTAGAGCGACGCGTTGACGCTGACCTGCGGACAAGGGATAAATACCAAGATCCGTATCGTAACCTTGCGAGAGCTTTAAAATCATTTCGTGCACACCAGTAAGCTTTGCAGCAGCAACCACTAGCTTACTGTCTATATCGCCAAACCGAGCGATATTAGCCGCAACAGAGCCTTCAAACATTTCAATATCCTGGGGTAGGTACCCCAAAAACTGCCCTAAGTGATTGCGATTCCAGTGATGTACATCCGCTCCATCGATCCTAACTACGCCTTGAGCCAAAGGCCAAATACCTAATAATCCGCGTACAAAAGTCGACTTTCCAGCGGCACTTGGTCCGACAATTGCGATAACACCCTGGGGCAGCTCAAAAGAACCTATTTGTGTCGCTGGTGTCTGTCGTCCCGGTGGAGTGATTGTAACGTTTTCAAGCAGCACATGACCCTCAGGATCAGGGAGTGACATCGGTTCAGTTTCTAATGGGACTTTATCAAGTAATGAATTCAATCGACTGTACTGCCCCCGCGCTGATACGAACTGTTTCCAAACACCGATCATCTGATCGACAGGTGCAAGCGCCCTGCCCAATAAAATGGATCCAGCAATCATTAAACCTGGCGTGATCTCTTGCATCACAGCCAAATATGCACCGGCCCCCAAGATGACACTTTGAATAATGATACGCGACGTTTTGGAAAACGAAACGAAGAATCCCGCACGATGGCTGGCCTGTGATTGTTGGGTCAACATTTTAAGATGACTTTCAGACCACTTTGCCCGCAGACCAGCGAACATACCCATCGCATGCGCAACTTCTGCGTTACGCAAGCTTTTACTCGTGGACGCAGTCAGGGCCGATTGTTCTCTATTAGCCTTTGCCAGAAGCGGGGCTGTTGTCTTTTCGTTCGCCCAAGCTAATAGGCCAAGGAAGATGGTGGCACCAACACCAAACCAACCGAACATTGGATGCAGCAGGAACATCACAGCGAGGTAAATGGGAAGCCAAGGGGCATCAAAAAACGCAAATAATCCGTTTCCTGTCAGAAACTGCCGCAATCCCAACAAATCTTGAAGAGGTTGCGCCTGTGTATTATTACCACCTGAGTAAAGTGCTTGCTGCATCGAAATTCGATACAATCGATGACTTAGTAGCTGGTCAAAACGATTCGATACTCTGACCAACATTTGCGACCGAACCCACTCGAGTGCGCCCATCATCGCTAATAAAAACACCATAATTAACGAGAGCATCCACAGCGTCGGCAGGCTACCGCTCTGAATTACGCGATCATATACTTGAAGCATGTACAGAGGTGGCACAAGCATCAACACGTTTATCACTGCACTGAAGCAGGCCACCATGACGAATGAGCGCTTACAAACTCGCAACGCATCATTCAAATTTTTAACGGATTCAGTTGTGTCCATGATTTTCCAATCTAGAGGATTCAGTTATCACAACCATTAACTTCCTTTCACGCCAATTGTTTAATCTATTATATCCTCAATATGCTAACAAATAGACCCAAAAAATCTTCAAAACTCAGCCCTCAATAAGCAACTTTTCGATCATTACGTATTAGATCAAATTCAACGCGCTCATGTTCGAAGATTCAATACCAACCAATTGAATAATCATATCAGTTGTCTCGTTGTATCCAGTGGCCGATGCAGAGCCTTGTACAATTAAATATACTCCAGCAGCACCTCCTGCAGAAACTTCAACAAGAACAGCATCTATATCATCGCCGTCTGCATCAGCTGCTAAGGCCGCCGTCACATTCGCATCGTTGGACAAAACATCGACCAAATTAGAGTAGAACGCTGAATCAACTGTCGCAAACGACAAACCACCATCGACAACCACGGGCAGATCAATAAAGTCCTTGTTGAAATTGAAGTTGGAGATTACGTCGCCAGTAAAAATCAATGAGTCAGAGTTTTGCATCGATTCGGTGGCTGCTCCATAGGCCAAATAATCAGGTCCCTCAGAAAGATTGAAATAGTCACCGCCAGCACCACCGGCATACCGACCACCACCAATCCCCACTGTTAGGTGATCTGAGGAGTCAGATCCAATGAAATCATATACAGAGTTGTCTGCAAATTCCCAGCGCTCAACACCTATGACGTTATCAAGATTTGACAGATCTACCAAACCTCCATCGGTAAGTTGCAACTTATCAAAGCCCTCATCAGCATTGCCACCAAGATCAATCGTAACTGTCATTAAGTCCTCGGTTGACACCTTAAGTACATCACCGAACTCAGAGCCTGTGATTGTCTGAAATGAACGAAATGCGCCTTCAGACACATCGACAGCAAGCCCTTTCGAGAAAATCAAACTATTAGCACCTAAGCCCCCATCAATTGACAGATCTTCTTGCGTTGGCAAGCCATCAAGAGTCACGGTATCATCCCCGCCGCCGAGCATCGCTTCTTGGGTATAGGTTCCAATTGTGAGGTTCAAAGCACTATCTCCGCCGGTGATCTGAATAGGAAACCCTGTGGCCGCAGACACATCGATATCTGTTAAAGCTTCCCAATCCATATCAGTAACAGACACATTAAATCCCGCCTGCTTAATACTCGACTGCGTCGCATCAATCGCAAGTCGGCCGGAGAGCGAGCCAATCAACTCTAGAGCACCGTCTGAAAACGAAGTCGTGATTGATGAACTCGGCTCACCCAAATCTGGACCCTGATAGTCACTTTTGCTGATAACAGTAGCTACCATCGAGGCTATTTGTTCTGGGGCCGACAGTACCTCTAAAGCCGTCGGCATCCGTCCTGTAAGCGAGTCATACATCACAACCGTCTGGGTATGATTATTCAATCGAGAAATACCCTCTGGCGATTCAGTAAAGTTGAGCAGCAGATCAGAAATCGTCAGGCCGTTTTGTACCTGACCAACCCAATAATCAAACCCCTCTGCATCAGGAGTCCGGGCGAACGTATTCTGATACATTTTGGTCACAATCTGTTCTAAAGATGGGGCAACACCAAACCGTGTGTCAAATTCAGGACTCGTGATAAAAAGCGTCGATACATCTTGGAGATTATGAACACCTCCATCAATTTTTCCTGCCCAGTAATCAAGACCTTCTTTGTCAGGAATGCGCCCGAACGCAGCTTTGTACAGACGAACAATACCCTCTTTGACATTGGTATACTCGGGGCTCGAAATTAGAGCCTCAGCAACACTTCCCAACTCTATGGATCCGGAATCCAACTGATCAAGCCAGTAATCAAAACCCGCCTGATCCGGATCTCTGCCAACGAGGGTGTTGTATAAGTAGATAATTGAATTTTCGTAGCTGGCCATGACTGTCCCATCGATACTTGCCAAGAATATCGGCACATTCTCATTTGTCTTTAATACAAAACTCAAACGGAAAAAATGAGGCCTAACCTAACAAACGGGCTACCACACGCACGCAGCACCAAACGCAAACCGACGCACTTGGCATAGTATAAATTTAATATCTGCTTTTTTACAATTAAAGAGCTCCACAACAAAGTAAACAGCTAAATACTCGTACCGCAGCACACTATTCAACCCGACATCATATGTCCCAATTTGCACAAACAAATTTTTAAAATGAAATCTGATATACCTTGATCGTAAAACCCAAATTGAGACAATCCTATGGCTCATGACGACGTCCTGGCCCAAGTTACAGAATTATTGTTAGATCAAGTTATACTGACGACCCAGTCGATCACCTTGCACTTTTACGATGAAGTAACTGAAGCCAACCTCAAAGCAACTCAGAGGGCTATCCAGTCGAGCTCCATTTGTTTCGACCCACTCATTGGTAATGCTCTAGTTGATGAGCATTCGCGCCCCGCCAAGCGTCTGGTGCTAGATCAACTGATGGCAACCGCACGTAAAAAACGGAAACTGATTCTTTTCGCGCAACTAATCGAAATGGACAACGGATCCAAATTTCTCGGGCTAAATGATGCTCGCGGGGGTCGTCGATGGGTCTGGGTCAACAAACATGATGAACTCCTATCTACGCTCAGTGATGCACTAATCACTCTGTGCACATTCGAGCAAAAAAAATTGTGTTGATTCCTTCTGGCCCTGTGGTTGAACCCCTGCGCCAATTAATCAAACGGCATCGCACCCAACTTGTCGTCGACCGAGACGAGGGTTCTGTCACCATAGCGATGGAAATATACTCTCACGGTCATGCCGAGATCCTCCAAACCGCCACCGCCAATTATCGCCCTGAAAAACCGCCTATCATGACGCATCTTGATCGGCTTGAGGCAGAGTCGATGCATATTATGAGGGAAGTAATGGCTGAAGCAGACAACCCGGTGATGATGTATTCGGTAGGGAAGGATTCTTCGGTGATGCTGCACTTAGCCCGCAAAGCTTTTTACCCGAGCGCTCCTCCTTTTCCCTTGCTACACGTCGACACCCGCTGGAAATTCCAAGCCATGTATGACTTTCGAGAATTTATGGCGCGCGAGTCGGGTATGGACCTTTTAGTTCATATCAACCCCGAAGGAATCGCCAAGAACATCAATCCCTTTGATCATGGCTCGGCATTACACACTGACATCATGAAAACTCAGTCTTTGAAAATGGCGTTGGAACATTACAAATTTGACGTAGCCTTCGGGGGAGCGCGGCGTGATGAGGAGAAAAGTCGCGCAAAAGAGCGTGTGTTTTCATTTAGAGCGGCATCCCATCATTGGGATCCAAAAAATCAGCGCCCTGCACTATGGAATCTCTACAACGGCAAAAAAAATCGAGATGAGTCGATCCGCGTATTCCCGATCTCCAACTGGACCGAACTAGATATTTGGCTGTACATCTATCGAGAACAGATTCCAATTGTGCCGCTCTACTTCGCGGCGGAGCGTCCTGTGGTCGAGCGCGATGGTTTTCTGATGATGGTGGATGATGATCGACTGCCACTGAGAACCAACGAACAGATAAAGGTGAAGAAAATCCGCTTCCGTACTTTGGGCTGTTACCCGCTAACTGGAGCCATTGAGTCCAATGCTGACGATTTAGCGAGCATTGTGTTAGAGCTATTGAGTGCTCGCACTAGTGAACGCCAGGGGCGAGCCATCGATACCGATTCGAACGCCTCCATGGAGAAAAAAAAACAGGAGGGTTACTTCTGATGAACCCTTTTCCCAGCGCCATTGAACGGGTCAATAAATACCTCGATGTACACGTGCAGACTGAAAATGTATCAGTCGATGACACAGTCAATCGATTACTTTCCGAGTTAAGCTTTCGATGAGTCAACTAAATCATACGTTTCTTGAAGACCCCGAAACACTGCAAGCGCTCATCGAACTGATGTGGGAGACCAGCGATGCGATCTTAACGATATATCTATCAGATGATTGGGGCATCGCGACCAAAGGGGATCAATCTCCGGTGACTAAAGCGGATTTGGCCGCGCATTAGATGTTGATCGCAGGGTTATCAGCGATCACTCCGGAAATCCCGATCGTCAGTGAAGAAGATGCAGAATCACTGAGAATTCCGGAAACGCATAAACACTACTGGCTCCTTGATCCCTTGGACGGGACCAAGGAGTTCATACAACGCAATGGCGAGTTCACTTGCAATCTTGCTCTGATTGACGCCTACCGAACGATTTATGGCATGGTCAGCGTTCCAGTTTTGGGTCTTCTCTATTACGGAGGGAGAAGGTTCGGTGCACACAGGCTTGAGCGTGATGGAACCGCAACAGCCATAAAGTGCTCAAAAAAAGATGAAATTACTCGCGTGGTCGCCAGTAAAAGTCATCTGAATCCTGAAACCGAAGCATTCATTGCATCTATTGAGACGCCCATTGAGTTGATTCAAGCAGGAAGTAGTCTCAAATTCTTACGAATCGCAGAAAGTGAAGCAGATATTTATCCGCGGCTAGCCCCGACCTGTGAATGGGATACGGCAGCCGCCCAAGCTGTGCTCGAAGGGGCTGGCGAGTCAATCAATCAACCTGATGGCTCCCCTATGGTCTACGGGAAGAATGACGTCCTCAATCCACACTTTGTCGCAAAAGCGCACTGATGCAAGGGCATTAAGCTCAGGCGGCACGGTTCAGCGAATACTTTACGAATCGCCGATTCGGAGCTTCGATGCCCCAAATCTACACAAGGGTTAGCGATCTTCGAGCGCCATGATCTAAGTTGCCTCACACCTCATATCTGGTAATAGGTCATAAGAAATGTTGAATCCTTAATAAAAGGTCAAGTTTTCGTTATACCAGCCGATAACTGGATTATCTCAAAAGATGAATCGCAATGAAAAAGCTGAAATTAAAGTGGAAAATGCCTTTACTGATTGTTGCGATGAGCTCTTGCGCATTTTCGCCGTTTCTGAATGCTCAATTCAAAGAAAACGAATTACGCACCCTATTAATACAGTTGGATTTGAGGGCAGATGAACAAATCATTGCCGGACAAACTGAAAAATTAAGTTCAGCTTTTCGCAATAATTTTCGGACTCCAAGGCAGCTCACTCGTGAAAATGTCAATTTGTATTTCGAGCGGCGACCCCAAGAAGTGATGGCTTTTAGGGAATATGTCCAAAGACTTGTGAACATGCAGATCATCACCACAGCTCAGGGTGAGGCGCTGGTCCGAGACTCTTTAGTGGCCCTGGAAAATGCATCCATCAGACCTAAACCACCTGGGATTGGTAGACGCCAAGAATCTGCGTCACTTTTGAGCGGAGCAGCAGTATCATTCCCACTCGATATGACAAGCAACACTTCTCAAGGAACTTCCATTGGAAACGACGACATTAATCAGCTAGGCAATAAAACGCTGGATTTTGGAGAGTCGTTAGAGCAGGAACAAAAAGCATCATTAGCAGCACAAAAACTTCAAGATACGTTGCTAGAGCAAGAGCGTATCGAACGCAACAAACAGCTGGCGCAGGCACTGATCAGAGAGTTTTCAAACGGGAAACCGTCTGCTCAATCAATTGGAAAAAGAGTTGAACGGGCTGTTTCAAGTTTTGTCGAGCAGGAGTCTAGAGAACGCGGGGAGAGAATTTTCGACAACGTTGAAGTATCAGTAGAGTCAATAGCCGGTAACCCAGAGTATTCAATTCGAGGGCTGATGGCGTTCGACGACGTCAATCCCGACTACTTCTCATTCAGTGAGCTTGGTGTAACAGCTGACGGTGACGATTCGACTATCAATATTGGGATAGGTATCCGAAAGCTTTCGAAATCGCAAACCATGATGGCAGGCATCAACGCGTTTTATGATCAAGAACTAGGGTCTGGTCATAAAAGAGGGTCTGTTGGCGCTGAATTCGTCAGCAAGCCGCTTCGTGCCAACGCCAACCGCTACTTCAGTCTCAGTAATGGGATTAATCGCAATACGGCGCAAGCTGAAAAGCCCGTATCCGGACACGACTTCGACGTCGAAGTTTCACTTCCTTATTTTCCTGGGCTGGTCGCGGGATACAACCAAGCAAAATGGTATGGGGAAGATGGTGTAAGCGACGTAGAACGCAAATCTTATCGTCTCTCCGGGAACCTATCGCCTAACGTCAATCTTGAACTGAGCAACCGTACTTACGATTCTGGTGCAAAAGACCAAAATACTGCAAAAATCAGCTACATGTATCGGTTCGGATCCGAGGAGAAAGTCCCGACCTTGATAGAGATGGACTCAGTAGCTTATCGATCAGCAAAGCTTGCGCCGCACGAGCGTTACAAATTTGTTGAACGCGAAAATCGGATCATTACTCAGGTCGCGAATACATCGAACTTGACCATGACTTTCACAGGATTGTAATGAGTATGATCAAGATCCTTGATTTGCAGATATCAAAAATAGGTCGTGTGATCTGTTTGCTGATTGCGGCTCAAATCTTCGCGATGCCATCTCAGGCCGCAGCACCTTCTGCGTCAGATGACACCGCGACAGTAATTGAAGGAGCGACCATCGCCTCAATCGATGTACTTGCTAACGACTCTGACAGTGATGGTGACGCCATTTCGATAACCGCGGTCAACTATTCCGGGGTAGGAACAGTCACCTTCACATCCTCATCATTGAGCTATACGCCTCCAACCGATTTTTCGGGCCAAGTTAACTTGACTGAAACAGTGATCTACACCGTCTCCGATGGCGTCTTAACCGACACCGGAACACTCACCATCACCGTCACCGCCGTCAACGACGCCCCTGTCGCCGTCGATGACAGCGAAGCACTCACCGAAGATCCGGGCCTCACAAAC
>Ga0181606_10001693_pt1 | contig 19235 bp, 4 predicted proteins | sample 041ome_10_FD_132994 | JGI IMG/M metagenome (GOLD analysis project Ga0181606, IMG submission 132994) | Coastal salt marsh microbial communities from the Groves Creek Marsh, Skidaway Island, Georgia - 041412US metaG (megahit assembly) | ecosystem: Environmental > Aquatic > Marine > Intertidal zone... | reverse complement strand
TGGCATCCCCCGGCTTGTAGTGCGGGTAGCTCGGCAGCGTGGAAACCCACAGCCGACCGCGGTTGTCAAACCGCATCTGGCAGGGATTGCCGAGGTTTGGGAACTGCTGCTCACTGGCAAACAGCGTTGCCTTGTAGCCCTCAGGAAGCGTGAAGGTATCGAGGGCGGCCTGCTCTTCGGTGAGATACTCCAGACTGCCGTTCTTGGGGCTGGCCTGGTAGTTGGTCTCGACGCTGGAGAGCGGTCGGGGGCTGGCGTCGTTGACGGTCAGCGAGTCTGTCTTCCCTTGAGCGATCTCCCAGATCTGCTGGTCGCGGAGGACCGTCATCTGGCGGATCTTCTCGATCTCTTCGGGATAGTTGAAGTTGCCAAAGGGCGCCCAGCGGCGGCCGTAGGCATGCACGCCGTTGAGCATGCGGAAGTCGTTTCGCCAGAACCAGGCCTTGTCGGCAATCGCCTCATGCAGCAAGGCCGTCGTCGCTGGGCTCGTGGCTGTTGGCACCGCTGAAGAGCCGAAGAGCTGTCGGAAGAGTTCGGGGGCGAGGCGACGGTAGCCCTCTTCCGAGAGGTGCACGCCGTTGATCGTCAACGGCTCTGTGGCCTCAGCGAACCAGGTGGCGGTCGGGGTGTAGAGATCGACGAAGCCCACCTGCTGCTCACTGGCCACCTGCCTGATCGCGTCGGTGTAGGCAGCGAGGAGCTGGTTGCGGGCGGCGGCATCCGGAAGGGCGAAGCCTGGGTGCGCCTCGGCAGCGATCGGTGAGGCGAGCACAACCTGTGGCGCGGCGGTGCCGCCGAGGGCGTAGCTGCGGGAGCGGGTGTGTTTCACAAACGCGGTCAGCTCGTCCTTGAAGTTCTCCAGGCCATCAAGCCCCGCAAAGGATTCGTTGAAGCCGAAGAAGGCCACGATCGTGGAAGCCTCGACGATGGTCAGCCATTCATCCGGCTTGGGATAGTGGCCGATGCCGAAGTGGCCCAGGATCTCGGGATGGAAGGCGTCGGCCCCGGGAAAGGCCCAGGGATCGTCCTTGCCCGCTTCCGGTCGGAAACCCGGGGTGTGGCCGGGGAAGCCCATGTTGCGGAAGGTGATCTTCTTCTCGGGAAAGGCCTGATAGAGCTCGGTTTCGAAGAAGTTGTGATGCTCCATCCGTTCGGCGAGGCCGTTTCCGATGAAGACCAGTGTCTCGCCTGCTGCCGGCTGCAGTGGCAGCGTTGTGGGGGCGGGCGTGGCGTTGAGCGGTGCGGGCTGATGGTAGGCGGGCCGCTGCTGATCGATCTGCTGCTGCTCCAGGGGCGTGACCGTGGAGAGGACATCGATCGCATCGCGGCCGCCTGAGGCGTCAGCTGCGTGCCCCTGTGGCACAGAAGGCGAGACCGCGGTGATCACCAGGCCGATTAGACACGCGTTCAACCGGCACGCACGCACCAGACATGCTGTTCTCAGAGATGTCGACATCGTGTTGTTGCAATCCTCTGGATTCAAAAGTCTCGCCCGTTCCCCGAAGCAGTTGCGAGTGTAACGTGAGCAAACGCGTGGAGACGACATCGCTCGCGGCGCGTCTGCATCGGAGAGGACCTGCAGTCGCCAACGGCAGTCATTGAGACCGGCCGGCGACGGTTTTCTTTCGCTCGGGCTGCTCAGTTCCGGTCAGTCGGCCTGCCGATTGGATGGAGCGAGTGAGTAGACTTTGTGGCAACGGTCGGAGCTTGAGAGACGGACGGCGGAGATGGAAACAGTGGCGGCATCGATGGCAATGCGATCAACGACGAAGCGATCAACGGCAAGGCAGCCAAAGACAAAGCCGCTGATGCCAGTGCAGGCGTGGTCTCGTGCGGTCGTCGTGCTTGTGGCCAGTGTGGCGAGCCTCGTGGTCGCACAGGCGAGCGAAGAAACGGCGGTCGATTTCCGCCGCGAGATCCTGCCGATCCTGGCCACGAACTGCTTTGCCTGTCACGGTCCAGATGCTCACGAGCGGCAGGCCGATCTGCGGCTCGATCAGGAACAGGCCGCCACCGAAACGGCGATCGTGCCTGGTGATGCGACGGCCAGCGAACTGCTCAAGCGAATCACCAGCGGCGACGATGACCTGCGGATGCCACCGCCGGAAACGGGGCGTCAGCTCACCGCTGCTGAGATCGAACGGGTGCGACGCTGGATTGATCAGGGGGCTCCCTGGGCAACCCACTGGGCGTTTGAACCACCGATCAAGCCAGACCTGCCCGAGGTCAACGGCACGGCCGCACTGGACGGCGCGGACGGCGATGGGAGTGCGATTGATCGGTTTGTGCGCACTCGGTTGGCGGAGGAAGGTCTCGAGCCGAGTCCACCGGCATCGCGGAGGGCCTGGCTGCGGCGGGTGTCCTTTGACCTGACCGGTCTGCCGCCGACCCCTGAGGAACTCGCCGCATTTGAGGCTGACGCCTCCGCCGATGCGTTTGCCACGCAGGTTGATCGACTTCTCGCTTCGCCGCGGTATGGCGAGCGGATGGCGGCGGGCTGGCTCGACATCGCCCGCTACGCCGACACCAACGGCTATCAAAACGACTTCAATCGCAGCATGTGGCCCTGGCGAGACTGGGTGATCAACGCCTTCAATGCCAACATGCCGGGCGACACCTTTCTGCTCGATCAGCTCGCCGGTGATCTGCTTCCCGATCCCACGCAGGAGCAGCTGATCGCCACCGGCTTCAATCGCAACCATCGCATGGTCACCGAAGGCGGATCGATCGATGAAGAGTGGCGTGTGGAGAACGTGGTCGACCGTGTCGAGACCACCTCAACGGCATTCCTGGGGCTGACGATGGGATGTGCCCGCTGTCATGACCACAAGTACGACGATCTCTCACAGCGCGAGTTCTATCGGTTCTATGCCTTTTTCAATAACGTCGATGAGCAAGGCGTCTACACCGAGCGTCGCGGCAACGTGCCGCCGATGATCGATGTGCCCACGCCTGAGCAGCAGCAGCAGCTGGCTGACCTCGACCATGAGCTGGCTATGGCCCGCGAGCGGCTCGCAGCGGTGCAGGTCGACCTTGCCGCGTTCTTCGCAAGTGAACCGGCACAGGAAGAGGGGCCGATGCCCGTGCTGCGAGCGGTGGCAAATGGGCAACTGCTTGCAGCGGAACCGGCTGCAGATGACTCCGTCCCAGATGCAGCTCGCGACGACCCTGCGAGGATGCCAGCCGGTGAGCCGACGTGGGTCGAAGGGCCTTCGGCAACAGGCGTGGCCCTTGCTGGGAACGAGGCGTCGCATGTCGATCTTGGCCAGCGGTTTGCCGTTCACCCAGAGCAGCCCGCGAGCTGGACCTTGTGGGCCCGGGTGGCGAAGCCCGGCGCGTTGCTCAGTCGCATGGATGACGGCGCAGCCTACCGAGGCTTTGACACGATCCTGCTGGAAGACATGCGGCTGAAGGTGCATCTGATTTCGGCCTGGCCGGCCGATGCGATTGCGGTCACGAGCACGCTGCCGGTGCCGAAGGATGCCTGGTTTCATCTGGCGGTCTCGTACGACGGCTCGCGGAAGGCCGAAGGCGTGAAACTCTGGCTCGACGGTGTGCCGCTGGAAACCAACCTCGAACAGAACAGCCTGCAAGGCGACACAGATACAGCCGAGCCGCTGCGGCTTGGTCGTCGCTCTTCTGGGCTGTTTCTCTCCGGCTCGCTGGCGGATGTGAAGTTCTTTGAGTCCCCGCTGGATGACCGGCTCGTCGAGACGCTTCGCAAACGCGATCTGCGGCAGCAGGTGGCGAGTCTTACTGTCGACACGGCGTCACTGCCGGAAGCGACGGCGACTTATCTGCGAAGCAGCTTCTCGCAGGAGGCTCAGCAGGCGGTGGAGCAGCTGCAAAAGCAGCGTGGTCAGGCTGCCGGATCGGTGCAGACCACGATGGTGATGCGGGATCGAGACGACTACCGGCCGACCCACCTGCTGCGACGGGGGCAGTACGACCAGCCTGAGATGTCGGAAGAACTCTGGCCTGAAATACCGGCACTGTTCGGTTCACTCGACGACCTACCGAAGAACCGACTGGGCCTAGCCACTTGGCTCGTGCAGCCGGAGCAGCCGCTTGTGCCGCGGGTGATGGTCAATCGCCTCTGGCAGCAGATGTTTGGCGTGGGGCTGGTGGCGACGAGCGACAACTTTGGTGTGCAGGGAGAACCGCCGACCCATCCTGCCCTGCTCGACTGGCTGGCGGTGCGATTTGTGGAGAGCGGCTGGGACATCAAGGCTGTCCTCAAAGAGATCGCACTCTCCAAAACCTACCGGCAGTCGGCGGCCTGCTCGGAAGACCTCCAGCAGTGCGACCCCGACAACCGGCTGCTGGCACGCGGCCCTCGTCGTCGGCTCTCCGCAGAGATGGTGCGAGACAATGCCTTGGCCGTCTCCGGCCTGCTCCACGAGCGGCTCGGCGGCCCGCCGGTGAAGCCGTACCAGCCGGCCGGTCTCTGGGATGATCTCGCTGGTGGGGCAAATGGTGGACCGTATGTGGTGGCTGAGGGAGACGATCTCTATCGCCGCAGCCTCTATACCTTCCGCAAGCGAACCGTCTCGCATCCCACGCTGAGCACGTTTGATGCGCCGAGTTGGGAGCTCTGCCAGGCGAAGCGGGGCACCACCAACACGCCGCTGCAGGCGCTCGCGCTGCTCAACGACACCACCTACGCCGAGGCTGCGGCCCATCTGGCGGTGCGGATGCAGGCATCGGCTGCGGGAGCCACCGAGCAAGGCGTGCAGGCAGGATTCCTGTGGGCCACGTCGCGGGAGCCGACTGCCGAGGAATGCCAGGCCCTGCTGGCGAGCTACGACCACTACCTTGGCTACTACCGTGCCCATCCAACGGATGCGGAGGCCGTGCTCGGTCATGGAGGGTCACCGATTCCTGCTGACCAGCGTTCCGCAGAACTCGCAGCCTATGCAGCGGTAGCCACGGTGATCCTCAACCTGGATGAAACGATCAGCCATTGAGGCCCCGACGTGTTGCCTGCCATCACTTCTACGAGACCGACGATGACCTGCGATCCCTCGCTTCACGCCTTGCCCGCAAACCGGCGGACGTTCCTTGGCACCGCTGGGCTCGGGCTTGGCAGCATGGCCCTCGCATCGCTGGCTCGTGACAGCCAGGCTGCGACCGCAGCCAGTGGCGGAGTGCCGGGGCTGCCCCACTTTCCGCCGCGGGCAAAGCGGGTGATCTACCTCTTTCAGTCCGGAGCTCCCTCGCAGTTTGAGAGCTTTGACTACAAGCCGAAGCTCGACGAGCTGCACAAGACGGAGCTGCCCGACAGCATCCGCATGGGGCAGCGGCTCACCGGCATGACTTCTGGTCAGTCGAGTTTTCCGGTCGCCCGTTCAACGTTTGCCTTCCAGCAGCACGGCGACGGTGGGACCTGGGTGAGCGAACTGTTTCCACACATCGCCTCACAGGCCAACGAGATGTGTGTGATCCGCTCGATGCATACCGAAGCAATTAATCATGATCCGGCGATCACCTTTTTTCAGACCGGCAGTCAGCTCGCTGGCCGGCCGAGCATGGGAGCCTGGATCGCTTACGGCCTCGGCAGTCTCAATGACAATCTGCCGTCGTTTCTGGTGATGGTCTCACGTGGCACCGGCCGGGCTGCTGGCCAACCGCTCTACGACCGGCTGTGGGGCAGCGGTCCCCTGCCATCCCGCTACCAGGGTGTGAAGCTGCGTGCCTCGGCGGAGCCGATCCTCTATCTGGCCAACCCCGCCGGCTGTCCGCCCGAGGTTCGCCGGCGAATGCTCGACGACCTGCAGACGCTCAACCGTCGGGCCTATCAGCGGCTACACGATGAGGAGATCTCCAGCCGTATCGAACAGTACGAACTTGCCTTCCGTATGCAGGCGGCCGTCCCTGATCTGATGGATCTCTCCGATGAGCCCGAGCATGTGCTCGAGATGTATGGTCCGGAGGTTCACAAGCCGGGCACCTACGCCCGCAACTGTCTGCTCGCCCGTCGCCTCGCTGAACGAGACGTGCGGTTTGTGCAGCTCTATCACATGGGCTGGGACCAGCACAACAACCTGCCCGACCACATGTCGAAGCAGGCCAAGGATGTTGATCAGCCTTCCGCCGCATTGATCGCCGATCTCAAACAACGCGGCCTGCTCGATGACACGCTGGTGATCTGGGGGGGCGAGTTTGGTCGCACGGTGTATTGCCAAGGAGCGCTCACCGAAGAGACCTACGGCCGTGACCATCATCCGCGTTGCTTCTCGATTTTCCTCGCGGGCGGCGGCATCCAAGGGGGTATGACCTACGGCACCACCGACGACTACGGGTACAACATCGTTGACGGTCCGGTGCATGTGAACGATCTGCACGCGACCATCCTGCACTGCCTGGGCATCAACCACCAGCGACTGACAACACCGTTTCAGGGGCTCGACCTGCGGCTCAGCGGCGTCGAGCAACGACGCGTGGTCGAGGAGATCCTCCGCAGCTGAGTGTGTTACGCTTCCTCCGGCGTGGACCGATCGGACATGCCACCGGGATGGTGACGACCATGTTAGGGAAGCCTGCATGAACACCGACGATGTTGCGAACGAAGGCGACGACGACGCTGACGATGAGTTGCTGCGGAGCTTTGATCGTGAACTGAAGGCACTCCGCGAGGCTGACTATGGCCGGTTGAGCGGGAGTGACCCGGCACAGTCCCCGTCTGCTTCTCCGACTGCCTCTGCGTCCACTGCGTCAGCGTCGAATCCTGCAGCGCCCACCTCGGCGGTCAACTCTGGAGCGGGTGTTGCTGAAGCGGCTGCCTCTGGGCCAGCTGGCACGTCTGGCAGCGTCGCTGATCCGCAATCTGCTGAGGCGTCTCCGGGAACGCCTGCTCCTGGTGTCGGGCAGCGGCTGGCCTCGATCGATGCCTACCGCGGCTTTGTGATGCTGTTGATGATGGCGGAAGTGCTGCACTTCAGCCGCGTCAGCGAGATGCTGGCAGACTGCTCTGTGATGAAGCTGCTCGCCTATCACCAGACCCATGTGGCCTGGCGGGGCTGCTCCCTGCACGATCTGATTCAGCCGTCATTTAGTTTTCTCGTCGGTGTGAGTGCGTTTCTGTCACTGCAGCATCGTCGCAGTCGAGGCGATTCCACGGCGTGGATGCTGCTGCATGCCGCCTGGCGTGCTGTGCTCCTGACCGTGCTTGGCATCTGGCTTCGGTCACTCGGTCGCGATCAGGCCAACTACACTTTTGAAGACACGCTGACCCAGATCGGCCTCGGCTACCTGCCGCTGTTTCTGATTTCGCTCTGCCCCAAGAAGGTCTGGTGGGTCAGCCTCTTGCTGATTCTTGTGGTGACATGGGGAGCCTTTGCCGCTTTCCCAGCGCCGAATGCGGACTTTGACTATCAGGCCGTGGGCGTGGGCCCTGAGTGGAGCGAGCATGGTGAAGGGTTGGCGGCACACTGGAATAAGAACTCCAATCTCGCCTGGAAGTTCGACACCTGGTTTCTCAATCAGTTCCCGAGAGCTGAACCGTTTCTCTACAACAGCGGTGGCTATGCGACGCTGAGCTTTATTCCCACGCTGGCGACGTCACTGCTGGGACTGATCGCCGGCGGCTGGCTGCTCTCCAGCTGGGGCAGCCTTCGCAAACTCGCGACGCTCGTGGCTGCGGGTGGTCTGTCGCTGGTGGCCGGGCTCGCCCTCGACCACTTTGGTATCTGTCCAAGCGTCAAACGCATCTGGACGCCTTCCTGGGTGCTCGTCAGTGGCGGCTGGTGTTTCCTGCTGCTCGCGGGGTTCTACCTGCTCAACGATCTGATCCGTCTGGCTCCCATCTCCTACCCCCTGCGGGTGATCGGGATGAACTCGATTGCGGCCTACATGATCAGCCATCTGATCGAAGGCTTCCTGCGGAGCAACTTCCAGACATTTCTGGGGGAAGACGTCTTCCGGATGGCCGGTGACGCCTACGAACCGCTGCTCTCCGGCGGTGCGGTGCTGGCGATCTACTGGCTGATCCTGCTGTGGATGGCCCGTCGTCGGCTGTTTCTGCGGATCTAGGCGTCTCGTGCGGCTCTGCCAACCGGCCGCGGGAACCTTTCCTTGCACGTGGGCGTCTCTCCGGTGTCCTGGCCTCGAGGGGCTTTGGGCGACCGCCAGATTCGCAGCCTCAACAGGCTCGAACTAGGCTAAATGCTCCGATGAGGCTCCGGTGTTCCATGTGGTGAGGCGCAGGCTGATGAAACGCTGTCGCGGTTGGTGGGTTGTGGTGTGTGGCCTGATGGCGGTCCTGAGTCTGGGGACGGCCAGTGATGGCCAGGAGACGCCTCTGACTCCTGCCACTGAGCAGGGGCAGGCGGACGCCGAGACCGCTGATGAACAGCTGCCGATCCGCGAGCAGACGATCTATGTGCCCTACAACCGGCTGCGGGGTGTGTTTGAGGCAGATGGCCGCGGCGTGTTTCTGCCCTATGAGAAGTTTCAGGACCTCTGGAAGCGTGCCCTTGCTGCTGATCAGGCCACGCCCGACACGCCACCACCTGTGGGCGGTGTGATCACAAGCATCGAGAGTGTTGCCACCGTTGAGGAAGACGTCGTTCGGGTTGCCGCCGAACTGTCGATCGAACTCTTGGGCGAAGGCTGGCATGAAATCCCATTGCGGCTGGCGGATGCGGCCATCCGTTCGGCCACGATTGACGGAGAGCCTGCCCGGATTGTGATCGGCGAGGATCAGTCGGCGTCGCTGTTGCTCAAAAACGACACCGCAGACCCTACGGGCCTGACCCTCTCGCTGGAATACGTGAAGGCCTACGCCAAAACGCCAGGCCAAAACAGCGTTGCCTTTCAGCCGCCGCGTGCCGCCGTCAACCGCTGGCAGATTCGGGTGCCGCAAAAGGGAGTGGCGGTGAATGTGCAGCCGATGCTCGCTGCCACTGAGGTGCCGGATGACTCCGTTGATGCGGTGACCGATGAAACGGTCGTGATGGCCTTTGTGGGAGCGGCTCCGAGCGTGCGGATCGACTGGACGCCGAAAGCCGAGGGTGCATCAGGTATGGCAGCCCTGGCGACGGCCCAGGTTCGTCAGGAGGTGGTGGTTGATGAAGGCATCATGCGGACACGTGCGCAGCTGACCTACGACGTAAGCCGAGCCGAACTCGCTGTCCTCTCGCTCGATGTGCCACTCGACCAGAAGGTGACTCGCGTGCTCGATGCCAATGTGCGGCAGTGGGACGTGGAAGAACTCGACGACCGACAGCGGATCACCGCGGAACTCTTTGAGCCGGTGCGTGGCAGTCAGGAGCTCGCTGTTGAACTGGAGAAGCTCGTCGATGTATCGCAGCAAGAAACGCTCCGCGTGGCCACGCTCGAGGCGGTCGGGGTGAGCCGCCAACAAGGTGTGGTGGTGGTGCGACTGGCTGAGGAACTGCGAGCCGAAGCTCGCGCGACGGAGGGCCTGCTCCAGCTCGATGCAAGCGAACTGCCAGGGCCACTGCAGTCGACAGCCTGGGACTTTGCCTACCGCTATGCCGCCATGCCCTTCACGCTCGACCTCGCCGTCGAGGAGGTGCAGCCGAGGATTGCGGCTCGCCAGCTGCTCGAGGCCTCGATTGAGCCAGACGAACTGCTGCTTGAGATGGGCACGGTGTTCGAGATAGAGGATGCCGGCGTGTTTCAGTTGGAGTTTGATGTGCCGGCAGACTACGAGGTGCGGCGTGTGCAGGGACGGCCGCTTGGAGATGCGCAGCCGGTTGCGGTGGACGCCTTCCATCTCGATGCCGACACGCGACGACTTGAGGTGAATCTGGCTGGCAAGGCGATCGGAAAGGTGGGCCTGCTGGTGACGCTTGCCCGCAGCCTCAATGACGCCAACCTGACCACTCCGACCGGTGTGGCGACATCGATCGCGATTCCATTGCCGGTGGTCGCGACGCCAACCTATGCCTCGACTGGGCGGATGATCGTGCTGGGCCCGGAGAGCCTGCAGCTGACGGTGGGGGAAGCCTCGAAGATGCGAGACATTCCGCTTGCCGAGGCTCGTCAGGAGATCGGGAGCGTACGAACCACGCCAAGCGGAGCGATCCGCGAGGTGATGGCCTTTGCCTTCGCTGGTGACGAGGCCGCACTGACACTGGCCGCTGAACGCCGTCGCCCGGAGGTCTCGGTCAGGCAGCTGCTCTCGGTGCGGATCGATCCTGGACTGGTGAAGTATGCCGCTACCCTGACCTATGACATCCGCTACAGCCCCGTGAGCCGACTGCGTGTCGACCTGCCTGCCGACCTGGTCTCGCAGGTGCGGGTGCCGGTCAGCTCTGGCATCAACAAGACCACGATCACTCCACAGCCGGATGATGTGGCAGAAGACTTCGTGGCTGTGGAGCTCACCGGTGAGAGTGAGTTCTTGGGCCAGGTGGTGATCCCGATGACCTGGGAAGAGGTGGTCGATGAGCTCTCGGTCGGTGAGACCGCGACCTACGCCGTTCCCGCAGTGCTGCCGCAAGGAGCGGATCGAGCCTGGGGGCAGATTGTGATCGCCAAGGCTGAGACGCTCGACGTGCGGCAGGCCGAAGGGCTCACTGGCCTGCGTCCGATCGATCCACAGCATGACCTGATGCCAGGGGCAGCCGTAGGAGATGCGGTCCGGGCATTTGAGTTCACCGATGCCTGGTCTCTGGCCCTCGTGGCCACACGTTACGAACTGGAGGAAGTGAAGCGAGCGAGTATCGAGCGGGCGCTGGTTCGGATGGTGGTCACCCGTGGCGATGAGATCACGGTCCAGGCGATCTATCGCATTCGCAGCGTGCTGCAGCGATTGGCGGTGACACTGCCGGCGGAGAGCCAGTTCGACATGGACATGCTCAGTGTTAACGGGCAGCCGAAGCCGCTCGAGCGAGGCGAGGGAAATCAGCTGTTTATCCCACTGGCCGACTGCAGCCCCGAGTCGCCGTGTCTCGTCGAGATGCGGTACACAGTGCCCGGCACGTTTCGGCAGCTCGACCTGCCTGTGTTTCCCGCGCAGGAAGGCCTCCACACCGCACCAGCGATCCAGAAGGTGGCGTTGGCGGTCTACCTCCCTGAGGAGTTGGCCGTTGTGGCGGCAGACGGTCCGTGGACCAACGATCAGGCCGAGTGGTATTTCGAACTCAACCGGCTGCCTCTGCAGGCACGCAGCGATGCCGAGCTCATCTCCTGGGTAGGCGATGGGATCGCTGCAGACCTTGGCAGGCTGCAGTCGTTTCCGACCGACGGCAGGCTCTACCGGTTCACGACGTTGCGTCCTGCGGCGCCACCGGACGGCTCGCTGCGGCTGACGGCTGTTGATGATCGGCTCCTGGGAGGCGGTGTGCTCGCGGGGCTCGCCCTGCTTGGGCTGCTGTTTGTGCGGGCCCGATTGGGGGCCAAGCTTGCGGTGCTGGTCGTGCTGATCGCGTCTCTGGCCGTCGTGGGTATCTTCTTCCCAATCATCGCCATGCAGCTGTTTGATCAGTATCTCGCGATCGGTGCCGGCACACTGATCCTGCTGTGGATCATTGGTGCGGCCAGCAGCCTGCGGCCGCGGAAGAAGGCAGCCCCGCCTGTGCCCACATCGCCGCAGGCACCCGCGAGCGAGAAGCCCATCGAGCCGGCGGACGGTGATGAGCCGGCCGTGGTGAACGGTGATGACGCCGCCGATGAGAAGGGAGACCGCACCGATGCGTAGCCTTCTGACTGTCGCCATGCGAGCCCGTCATGCCGATCTGCTTCTGCTGCTTGCCGGGCTGCTGCTGGTGGCCTGCCCGCAGCATGGCCTGGCCGCTGAGCCTCTGACGGCGACCGGCCGACCGGTCCGTGAGATCTTCGTGCCGGTAGCAGATCTCGATGTGCTGATCGGAGGGGATGCCCAGCGGGTGTTTGTGACCCGTGAGGAGTATCAGGATCTGCTCAGCCGAGCCCGACTCCCGGAGCCTGAGACTCCAGCGCCGCGGGAGGTGGTGGTTTTGGCCGCGGACTACCAGGTCGTCTTGGCGGGCGAGCGGGCGGTCATCCAGGGTCGTCTGCAGCTAGAGGTGCTTGAGCCAGGGCTGCATGTCGTCTCGATCCCGCTGGAAGGCGTCGGACTGCAAACCGCAACGCTCGACGGTGGCTCGGCGGTGCTTGGTCGTGATCAGGCGGGCATGCCGCAGCTATTTGTCGAAGGCCGTGGCCGGCATGAGCTCAGCCTCGATCTGACCATGCCGGTGGTCACCTCCGCAGCCCAGCAGGCAGTCTCATTTCGAGTGCCTACGCCAGCAGCAACACGAATCCGTGTGAGCGTGCCGGGGAATGTTGAGATCCGCAGCGGCGTGCTCTCGCGGGTGTTTGATCAGGCCGCTGCAGTGACTCGCTTTGAGGTGCCGCCGGCGCGGGGTACGCAGCAGCTTGTGATGTCACTCAACAATCGCACCCGTGCCTTACAGCGAGTGGTGTCTGCGCGGAGTGTGCTCGTCGATGAGGTTACGCAGGGCTACCGCCGGCTGCATGCCACGATGTCGATGAAGGTGCTCCGTGGAGGAGCTCCCTCGTTTGCATTCCGCCTGCCGAACGACCTGGAGGTGACCGATGTGGCGGCGCCCCAGGTGGCCCAGTGGCGGGTGCGTGAGGAGAACAACGAGCGAGTCTTGGATGTGCAGCTGCATGAGCCAGCCACCGATCGGGTGACCCTCGCCATCACGGCAGCCGGCACGCAGCCCTCGCCCGGCCCATGGACGCTCACACAGATTGAGCCACTCGATGTGGTTGGACATGTGGCTGTGCTCGGGTTGTTGCTTGACGAGCGTCTTGACGCTGAGCAGTTGGCGGCCGAGAAGGCCTTTCCGATCGATGTGTCGGTGCTCCGGCAGGCGGTGCCGGCGTCGGTGTTTGTCGCGGATCCCTCCGCTCCACAGATCCGACCGGTGGCGGCCTGGCTCGCTGCCGAGAACGGTTCGGTGATCTCGGCGGAGCTAATCCGCCCAGATGCGGCTGTGGATGTGAAGGTGGCCACGCTGTTCTCGCTCGATGAAGACGCCCAGCGGCTGCGGAGCACGGTCACCCTGCGTCCTCAGGCGGAGCCGATCAAGGCGGTCACGCTGGAGATTCCCGATGAGTGGGATGTGACCGCTGTCCTAGCGGCCGATGGCAGCCCACTGGCATTTACGCAGGCGATCGGCCAGGACACGCCGGGTGTTCGTGTGCGGTTCCCTGGGCAGGTAGCGAAGTCGACCGCAACGAGCTTCACGGTGCAGGCAGAGAGTGTGCCGGCCGGCTGGCTTGCTCAGTGGAGCGAGCAAGCAGTCGAGTTTCCGATGCTGCGGATCCGCGGTGGAACGTTTCTCGAAGGTGCCGTGGCGGTGACAGCGACCGGTGACCTGGCAGTGCGTCCGGAAGAACTCGATGGGCTGATTCCGCTGGCCCGTCGAGAGCGTGAGGAGATGGGGCTCGCAGCGGACGAGGGCACGTTTGCCTACCGTCTGCTCTCGGCAGAGCATGCCGCCGAGTTTTCGGTTGAACGTCGGCAGCCGCGGATCACCGCTCGCACCTTCACCTTCGCACGAATCGGGAATGAGGCGGTGACGACGCATGCCGAAGTGCTCTACGACATTGACCGCGCGGCAACGCGGACCTTGTCATTCCGGCTACCTCTCGACACCCCGCCCCTGATCTCACTCCGAGGCCTCGCTGGCGTCGAGGTCAGCGAGTTCTCCAGCCGTGAGGTAGACGGCAGTCGTCTTTGGACCGCGCAGCTCGCCGATCGTTCGCGAGGGACCGCCGGACTGGCCATCGACTTTCAGCAGCCGCTGACCCTTGGCGAACAGCCGATCGACCTGCCCCTGCCCTGCATCGAAGCCGACGGCGTCGTCTATCAGTCTGCAGCGGTGGCGGTCGAAGGCAATCCGGAAATCGATGTCACACTTGCGAGCGACGGCCGGCCGATTGACGCTGGCGAGCTGGTCGATGCGGAGTATCAGGTCGGCCGACGGCTGCTGGGCGTGTATGGGTTTGTGGGGACTGCTGAGGTCTCTGCAGCGGTCACGCGGCGGGCGGGCTATGCCCTGCCTGAGGCGATCACACAGCGAGTCGAACTTCTGACCTTGCAGGGAACTGCAGGCGTCGCCCAGACGGCAGCCCGATACGAGCTGCGAACCAATGCAGCCTTCTTGCAGGTGACCCTTCCTGCCGGGGCGACACTGTGGTCGGTCAGCATCGATGGTCGCCCATCGCTGCCGCAACGTGATGGTGATGCTGTGCTGGTGAGCCTGCCACCATCGGGAGACGGGGCGATCATCCGCGACATCTCAATTGTGTATGAGACGGAGCAGTCGGCTGCGACCTGGTTCCACGAGGTGGCCCATGAGTCGCCCCAGCTGGCGGTTCGGGACCAGGCCGGTCCCGTGGTTGACGTGCCAGTGGCTGACGTGGTCTGGCAGCTGGTGGTGCCAGATGGGATGCAGGTTGTTCGCAGTGGTGGCAGTGTTGAAGTGCCGGGGGGTGGGGGCGAGCCCTGGCCGCTCACCGACCTTGCAGGTGTGTTGGTTCCGATCGGAGGAGGCGTGCGGGCCTTCTCCTGGATGCCGCTGATGGAGTCGGCCTTGCCTCAGGCCAAGATGCCGGCCCTGGTCGCCACCGATTCACGGCAGGTCGATGCTGACGCGGACTTTGGGATCGCTGAAGGCGACGAGATGCCCGCCGCGGAAGATACGCCGTTTCCCGCAGCCGCACCAGCGATGCCACCGGTGATCGCTGGAAAGGTCGACCAGCTGATCACCGAGCCTCAGTCGCAGCTCGGTGTGGCAGGACGGTCATCACAGGCTGCCTCTGATGAGCAGATGCCGAGCGACGATGCCCTCGCGTTCAACGGCGTCGCCGGGCAACCGGTAATCGCTGCGCCGCAGTCTGCCTCGGGGCCGCAGCCGCAGATGCAGGGCGAGGCAGCCTTCGGCAATCAGGCGACAACCTGGGCGTTTGAAGGTGTTCGCAGCCTGCCAATCGCACTCGACGACTATGGGCGGACCTATCGCTACGAAAGCCTCGGGGGTGAGACGCGTCTTGCTGTCACACTCGCAGATGAGCGTCGGCTGACCAGCGCAGCGGGAGGCCTCGCAGCGGCGGTCGTGTTCTGTGGCTGCCTGCTCGTGCGACGACGATGGAAGACCCGTCTGTGCATGCTGACGCTGGTGTTGGTGGCCGCCGTTGGGATACCAACTGCCGTGGAGCTCACCCTCGGCCTCGATCTGCACGCATTCTTTGAGCCCGCCTGTCTGACAGTGGTCGGACTGCTGCCGGTGTTTCTTGTCGTCGATGCGGCCGGGATTGTGCGACGTGGGGGTGTGTCGGCCCCAGCCCCGCAGGCGGTGGCCCTGCTTGCGGTGGTGCTTCTGGGAAGCGGGCCCTGTGGTGTCTGTCTGGCCCAGGAGACGAGTGGGGCTGATGCAGACATCAGCGAGGTGCGGGTGGCTGATCTCCTCGATCTGCTTGCTCCGACACAGCCGGTGGGCATTCCTGAGGATGCCGTGGTGATCCCCTACGATCCCGAGCAGGTGGAGTCGGCGACCGACGCAGACAAGGTTCTCGTGCCTTACGCGGAATACACACGGCTCAAGAAGCTCGCGGACGAGCTCACCGTGGGGCAGCACGCAGGGCAGCAGGCCGCCGCGCCGCCGGCCCCGTTTGCGTTTGGTGCGGTTCGTTACACGACGCGGCTGGAAGAGCGTGGAGATCTGGTTGTCACTGGCAGCGTGGAGGTGATGGTCTATGCCAAGGGCGTCGTCGAAGTGCCTCTGACGTTGAGTGGAGGCGTGTTTGCCTCAGCCCAACTTGATGAGCGGACTGCGCGGCTGCGGCTGGTGGAGCCCGAGGTGGTCGACACACCGCAGCAGCAAATGGCCCAGCCGATGCCGGCTGAGCCACCCTCGGTGTTTCTGGTGGCTGTTGAGGGAGAAGGACGTCATCAGCTGACGCTCGACATTCGCTTTGCACCGACGCAACGGGGTGGCTGGCGACGGGTTGAAGGCAGGCTGCCAGCAGGCCCGGCAACGGCCGTTGCCCTGCGCGTGCCAGGAGCGGACACCGAGGTGCGGCTCTCAGGGGTGCATGATCAGGTCGCCTGGGAAACAACCCGGCCAGGAGAGGAGATTGAGACGGCACTCGTTGATCAGGGGCGGTTTTCTCTGGAATGGCGATCGCGGGTGGCGGCGGCCACGATCGATGAGGCGCTGACCGTGAGCTCCCTGGGCATTCTCGACGTTCGTGAAGACGGCATGCAGCTGGCCTGGCAGCTCACTCTCGACATCAGACAAGGACAGCGTGATGCGTGGCGGTTTGTGGTACCGGCGGATGTGCTTGTCGAGGAGGTGCGGGGCGGCAACGTCCGAGGCTGGGAGACCAACCAGCGAGAGGGTATGCAGCAGATAGATGTCACACTCCTTGAGCCGGCCACGGGGCAGGCAGAACTGCTCGTGCGGCTCTCCAAGAGCAGCAATCTGGTGTTTGCTCGTGACGAGGAGGTCTCGCTGCCGTTCGTCTCGGTTCCCGAGGCGGCCCTGCATCAAGGTGGGATCGTGATCCGGCGCGGGCCGCTGATGGACCTTCGCGTGGCGGAGGTGCGGGGGCTCGCCCGCGATGAAGCTCCTCAAGAGAAGATGGCGGCTGTCCTCAGTGAGGTGAGCGATGAGAGTCCCCTGCCCTTGCGGAGTTTTCAGGCGTACCGATTTGCAACGGAGAACGTGGAACTGCGGCTGACGGCGGGTGGAGCCGAGTCGCAGGTCGATGTCGACGGGCAGATGATCCTGCGGATTGCTGCGGGTGAGACGGCGTTTGAGACACAGCTCAACTGCACGATCGAGTCGAGGCCGCTGCATGCGGTTGAGATTCGCCTGCCTGCGGACGTTGAGCTCGAGACCGTCGCGGCTCCAGGGCTTTCCAACTGGTCGCTGGCTGACGACGGACAGCTGCTGCGGCTCGATCTCGCGGATGGAGCGATCGGTCAGCTGCCGGTCACGCTCCGTGGCCAGCTGCCCGCAGTGGACATGACTGGACCGGATGATGCGGAGACTGGCAGCGTGCTCCCGCCGGCCTTCATTGTGGAAAACACGCGACGGCAGTCGGGAATGGTGGTCGTGCAGGTCGATCCATCGATGAGCGTCGAGGTGCGGGACCTTGTCGATGCAGAGGTGGTTCCGCTGAGCCGTGCGTTGAGCTGGCTCGCGGAGGCACAGCGGCCGCTGGCACGCCTCGCGTTTGTGCATCGAACCGGTGCGTTCTCCGCGCGGCTCAAGGTTGCGCAGCGGGTGCCCGTGGTGTCAGCGGTGGCTGTCACCAATGTGCGGGTCACGCCTCGAGAGATCGAGGAGACGATGCTGGTGCGTTTCCAGATTCGTGAGGCAGGGATTCGTGAGGTCGCATTTCTCGTTCCTGATTCGCTCGTCGACGCCGATGTTGAGGTGCCGTTATTGCTGGAGAAGCGGGTCGAGCCAGTCGCTGAGATGCCGGGGCTCGTGCGGATGCAGCTCACGTTGCAGGACGACGTGATGGGCAGCCTTGCCGTGTTGGTCCAGGCAAGCCGGGCGCTCCCCTCTGGCGTGTATCGGGTGCCAATGGCCAGCATTGAAACAGGGACAACTCTGCAACGCTACGCTGTGCTCGAGACGGGTGGCCGGGACGAGGTGGTGGTGTCTTCCAACACGGGCTTCCGTGAAGTGAATCGACAGGCGGCCGAATGGCGAGAACTCGCCAGCATCCTGCCGGGGCAGACCACGATGGCGTATGTCGCTCGCTCCGATGAGGCAGCCCCGGAGCTGGAGCTGAGCCTGCGTGAACGGGCACTGGTCGAGACAGCGGGGGCTCGAATCGGCCTGGCGGTCACTATCTTGTCGGTCGACGCGCATGGGGAGTATCGCGGCTCGCAGGAGTATCGCATTGACAACAAGACCGAACAGCTGCTCGAGGTGGAACTGCCAGCCGGGGCAACGCTCTGGTCGGCGATGGTGGCCGGGGAATCGGTGAAGCCCACGCCTTTGGCTGGAGATGCAGACAGTCGGCGAGTTGGGATTCCCCTGATGAAGACACAGGCGGGCGATCTCGATTACGGCGTCGTGTTGAAGTACGGCGGCAACCTGGGGCAGATCGAGTCGCTGCAGACAGTGGGCTTTCCGCTGATGACGACGCTCAACATCAACGTCGAGCAGAGCCAGGTGCGGCTGCGGCTGCCGAAGTCCTATCGCTGGTTCGATTTTGGCGGCACCCTGCGGCAGACCGACTCTGCGGATGACCTTGTGGCCGATTTTGTCTCCTATCAAAACAAGAAGCTTGAGCAGCTGCTCCAGGTGGCCTCGTCGGAAACGAACGACGTCTTCTCTCGAGTGCGAGCGAGTACGAATGCACGGCAGCTCGGTGAGTCGCTTCAGGGCTACCGGGATGGCTACCGAGGGAGTTATCGGTCACAGGGCGTGAACGACAAGCTGCAGAAAGCGCTTGAGTTCAATGCGTTGATTGCGGAGGAAGCGGAGAGCCAGGCTCCGCCGGTCGCCGCGGGTGTGGAACGCGGCCTCGCCCTCGGCAATGGCAGTCAGCTGCGGAGCTACTTCAGCCAGCAGGATGTGCAACGCGGTCAGAACGTCGTCAACGAGCTCGCCAGAAACTTTGACGTCTCCAGTGTTGTGGAGGGTGGCGACGTCGCTGAGAAGGCTCGAGAGCAGGAGACAGAGGAGCGGTTCAATCGTCGCTGGCTCTCAGAGAATCAGTTTGGCCGCAGCAGTGAACGTGGTGATGCCAAGGACCGGGCGGCGGGTACGCCCCCGCAGGCGAAAGAGGGCCGCCTGGGAGATGTCCGCGGGAAGCGAGCGGTCAACTTTTCCGACGACGTGCCACTAACGGCCGACTTCAAGAGCCTCAACCAAAACCTCGGCGTTGAACAGGAAGTGGAACTCTCCAAGAAAAAGGAACTCAGCAAGCAGCCCCAGGAGGTGCAGCTGTTTGATCAGGTGCAGCGGTATCAGCAGCGGCTTGAGCAGCAGGGCCGTGACCAGGCTGCATCTGTCGTGCCCCCTGCGAGCTCTTCAGCGAGGGAGCGGCAGTTTGCCGAACCGGGCGAGGGGCAGCAGAGTGGCCTGCAAGGTGGCGAGACTCTGGATCTTGCTCGCGGTGGGATGGGAGGTCTTGGCGGTGGCTTTGGTGGTGGCGGTGGCGGACGGCAGCTGGGCGACGATGCGAATGCCAACAGCCCCGTCAGCGGACTCGACGACAGCCTGCAGCGTCTGGCGGAGTCGTCAGGG
>Ga0181606_10001692_pt1 | contig 19235 bp, 18 predicted proteins | sample 041ome_10_FD_132994 | JGI IMG/M metagenome (GOLD analysis project Ga0181606, IMG submission 132994) | Coastal salt marsh microbial communities from the Groves Creek Marsh, Skidaway Island, Georgia - 041412US metaG (megahit assembly) | ecosystem: Environmental > Aquatic > Marine > Intertidal... | reverse complement strand
GAGGAGATAACCGCTGCAATATCGCGATCAGCGAGTGCCACTGCAGCCCTCTCAGCCATTTCATGACCAAGGTCGCTCAGGACATATCCGGGCAGGCGTCCATAGAGCACACCTTCGGGGTTGAACACCTCACCGTGGCGCAATAGGTGCACGGTGGTGTGGTCGAGTCGATCGCTCGAGCGCGGGCTTTCGACCTTGGGGGTGTTATCCGTAGCCACGTGCCCTACTTGGCGCTCTTGCGTCGGGCAACCGGGCGGCGGCGGCTTGGCCGCCACGAGGTTTCACCGGACTCCAATGCTGCATCGCGCAACTGCTCGCCGAATACAGAGAGCGCGTCAACGAGTGCCAGCGGAGTGTTCACTTCAGCGAGGACATCAACACGCAGTCCATGCTCCACAGCCGTCTTCGCGGTCTGAGGTCCGATGCAAGCCACGACGGTTGTCGCATGTGGTTTGCCAGCAATGCCGACAAGGTTTCGAACAGTGCTGCTTGACGTGAAGAGCACGGCGTCAAAACCACCGGTCTTGATTGCCTCGCGGGTCTCGGCGGGGGGTGGCGCTGCACGAACGGTTCTAAACGCTGTGATGTCTTCGACTTCCCAGCCCAGGTCGGTCAAACCGGCAACCAGCGCATCGGTGGAGATGTCTGCCCGTGGCAAAAATACGCGGTTAATCGGATCAAGGAGTGAGTCATAGGGAGGCCAGACATCAACGAGTGCCGAGGTGTTTTGCTCGCCGTCTGGGATCAAGTCTGGCTTCACGCCAAAATCGATCAGTGCATCAACAGTGCCCGCTCCGACCGCCGCCACTTTCAAACCTGAGAATGAGCGAGCATCAAGGCCGTACTCTTCGAGTTTTTCGCGGATCGAGCGCACTGCGTTCACCGACGTGAACCCGACCCAGGCATACCTACCCGTGACAAGTCCGTTGACCGCGCGGTCCATTTGCTGGGGGGTGCGCGGAGGTTCAACAGAAATCGTTGCCACTTCCTTGGGAATAGCACCATGTGCGCGAAGGACCTGAATCATTTCCGCGGTGTTGTCTTGAGTTCGAGGAATCAGCACGCGCCAGCCAACAAGTTCCTTCTTTTCAAACCAGTTGTACTTTTCCCGCTGTTCAATGACTTCTCCGACAACAACAAAACCTGGACCACCGTCTTTGGATGTCTTGAGAACACCTGCAATTGAGCCAAGCGTTGACACCGTGGTCTTTTGATCAACCGTGCTGCCATTGCGAGTGAGTGAGATTGGTGTTTCAGGAACTCGTCCCGCTTTCACGAGTGAGTCGGCGATCGCAGGGAGGTTCTCACCCGCATTAAGAAACACCAGTGTCGCACGGGGATCAGCAAGCTGCTCCCAGGGAATTGTTGGATCTTGGGCATCGAGGACACGAACCTCGGTGGCCTTGCCTCCTGTGAGATTGAACCCTGCGAATGCTGGAATTCCTGACAATTCACTGACGCCAGGAACTATTTCAAACTGTGCATGTGACCTACGGAGCACCGAAATCTCGGGAACCAACGCACCTTGAACAATGGGGTCGCCCATGACAAGTCGGACAACAAGTTCATGCTCACGCGCATGCTCGAGTGCGAGTTTTGCGGCTTCAGCGGGCTCAAGACTGATTTCCTCAGCGTCAATGGCGATGACGATCTTCTCGTCAGAAACGAAATTTTGCGCAACAGCAGCGGCCGCAAGGTCAACGACCACTTTGCCGGCTTTTTGCAGCATGGCAACTGCGCGAATAGTGAGCAACTCGGGATCACCAGGGCCCGCGGCGACAAAAACAATTGTCCCAATTGCGGGGCGCTTTCGAGGTGCCGTTGGAATGACATCAACACCTTCAGGGGACTTGTCAGCCGCGACAGCCTTCACTGAAGCAACTTTCTTGGCGGCAGTCTTTTTTGCTGCTGTCTTTTTTGCAGGTGTTGTCACTTTTTCTGCCTTTGTAGTAGTTGTTGTGTCTTGGTCTTTTTGTGTCGGCATGATCTAGGCGATTCCAACTCGTGGGAGATTAGATTGATCACTTTCATCTAAGGAATGTTCATGGAATGCAAGGATTTGAAGTTCAACTGCCAGATCAACTTTGCGCACTTCAACATTTTCTGGAACAGCGAGAACAACGGGTGCAAAGTTCAAAATGCTCACCAGGCCAGCAGCAATCATGGAATCGGCCACGTCCTGCGCTGATTCACCGGGGGTAGTGATCACACCAATTTGGGCATCGCTTTTGGCGACCGTGACTGCTAATTCATCGATGGCCTGGACCGTGAGGCTTTCGGTTCCGTTGATGAACGAGGTTCCCACGACGCGAGGATCGCGATCAAAAACCCCAACTACGTGAAAACCGCGTGCGACAAACGCTCGATATGAAGCAAGTGCCCGACCCAGGTTTCCCATGCCGACGATCACCAGGCCACGTGATTTAGTGATTCCCAGTTCGCGGGCGATGTGATAACTCAAGAATGCAACTTCATAGCCCACGCCTCGGGTACCAAATGAACCTAAATGCGACAAGTCCTTGCGAAGTTTGGCTGCTGTCACTCCGCAGGCAACAGCGAGTTCCTCGCTGGAGACCGAGGTAACCCCTTGAGCGGCAAGGCTTGTCAGGACACGGTGATAGATGGGCAGGCGCGCTACGGTGGCACCGGGGATGGTGCCCGACTTGCGGGTGGGAAGTGTCACGGCTGATACCTCGGGCTGTTGGGGCGGAATTCTGAGAGGAAATCCTCGGGGAGATGTTTGTGCCTTGCAATTTGCTTACTCACGTCAGATGGCGCACTCTAATGATGCACTTGTGAAGATTACAAATATTACCGGACAATAGTGTCCGATTATAGGAATTACGAGGGGCTTAGTTTTCCCCGAAGTCGTTCTTCGTTCACCCGCCAGAAGTCAAAAACTGCTCCATCAACCAGAATCACAGGAATCTTTTCCCAGTACAAATCAGCCAGTCCTGGGTCGTTATCAATACTGCACACCTCAAAATCGGTGTTCGTTTCGGCACACACCCTGGCAACCACGACTTCGGCGTCGGCACACAGGTGACAACCTTCCCTGCCAATGACTCGTACCCGTGCTCCCGACGTGCGCGAACTCGTTGGATCCGACGTCACGGCTACGTATTGCTCGGGACATCGGGGGATTCGACGCCGAGGTCATACACCTCGCGCAATCGGCCCTTGGCAATCTTCCCCGTTGCCGATCGAGGCAGACTTCTCACAATTCGAATATCGGTCGGACATTTAAACCGCGCTAACGACTCTTGTGCCATGACACTGATTTCCTCGGCCGTCAGCGCGGATCCTGCCGCAAGAACGACCAATGCACTGACGGCTTCGCCGGTTTCAGGATCTGGTCTGCCCAGCACCGCAGCTTCGGAGACACCGTCAATCGACTCAAGAACAATTTCAACTTCCCGTGGGAAGACATTAAAACCATTAACGATGATCAACTCACGCCGGCGATCAACGAGATGCAGTGAACGGTCGTCATCGAGATAGCCGATGTCACCCGTGCCGAACCAACCTTGTGCATCTGGACCATCGGAGTGGTTGGGCCAATAACCAGAAAAAACACCGGGCCCTTTGACCCAAATCTCACCGGGATCGCCGGTTTCCGCTTCATCGCCAAAGTCAGCCATGATCTTTATTTCAGTGCCTGGAATCGCTGAACCAACGGACCCTGCAACTGCTTTTCCATCTACGACCGTCGATGTAATCACGGGAGAGGTTTCGGTCATGCCATAGCCTTCATAGATACGCATTCCAGTGAGTTCTTCGAATCGGGTGAACACCTCGGCCGGTAACGGCGCACCACCGCTCGTGAGCATTCGAGTTGGCCGCATTGCATCTTTGACCGACGAGACACGCGACCACATGAGGTACATCGCTGGCGCCCCTGCAACGGTTGTGACGTGTTCTCGAGCAATAACTTCGAGTGACTGCTCAGCATCAAAACGATCAAGCAACACCACTCCAGCCCCGGCTGCAATGGCCAGCGTGAGAACAGTATTCAGCCCATAAACATGGAACAGTGGTAAAACGGCGAGCACCGTATCTTCAGCGCTGACGATTGGCGGATTGCGCAATGATGCAAGTGCCTGGATATTGCTAACCAAGTTTTCATGGCTGAGCATGACTCCTTTGGGAACACCATCAGAACCCGAGGTGAAGAGCAACAGGGCTAAGTCATCAGACTCAATACGAGGCATTGCTGTCTTTGAGGAGTTGCGTTTGACCAAGCTGCGCAAAGACTCCTTGAGCAAACCACGCAGTGACTCCTTGGACGGAAGTACTTCGTCACAAAAAATAACAGCGCAACCTGATGGCGCCGCGGCAATGCCCAGTTCAACGGTGTCAGCCGAGACCAGAAGTATCTGCGCATCACACTCGGTGAGGATGCCTGCGAGCTCGCCGACGGTGTACCCAGGGTTGAGGGGCACAGCAACCAGGCCCGCGCGCACCACGGCAAAGTAGGTAACTACAAAATCAATGGAGTTACCAAGCAACATTGCCACTCGGTCTCCGATTCGCGCCGGCACAAGTCCACGGTCTAGCATTATTTGGGCCGTAGCGGTGACCCGCTCATCGAGTTCCGCGTAGGTCAGTTCTTCACCAGTCACAGCATCAATTAATGCCACCCTCTCGGGATCGCTGGCCGCGCTTACCCGCAAAAAGTCCGCTACCGTGACGACCTCGCTCATCAGAATTTCTTCGCTGTGCGCACTCACCCCCAGAGTCTGACACATGGCCTCTAAACTTTTGGGTACTCTCACCCCATGGGCAAGAATTCTGAGGCTTCTGCTGATCAAGAGTCCTCTGATGTTCTTTCGACGTACCGGAAATCGGGAGCCGCGGCGGCGGCCCTAGCTCACGGGGATCGATCCACCAGCCCCAGCCGCGCAGCGGCCTTTTTTGACGTGGACAACACCATCATGCGTGGAGCTTCCTTATTCCACTTTGCTGCAGGACTTGCAGCCATGAATTACTTTTCTGGTCGTGAAATATTCGGCTTCGGTGTCAAGCAACTCAAGTTTGTGTTGTCTGGGTCTGAAGACCCCGAGGATGTCGCATCCGCAACCGAGGCCGCGCTGTCATTTGTTCGAGGGCGCCGAGTCGATGAATTGATCCGACTCGCGGAAATGGTGTTTGACCAGCGCATGGTGGACAAGTTGATCCCCGGAAGTTTGAGCTTGGCCCAGGCGCACCTCGACGCAGGCCAAGAGGTTTGGCTCGTCACCGCTACACCGGTTGAGCTCGCTCAATTACTTGCTCGGCGCTTGGGCCTGACCGGTGCTCTGGGAACCGTGTCAGAGACAAAGAACGGTGTGTACACGGGAAAACTCGAAGGTTATCCACTCCACGGTCTGGCAAAAGCAGAAGCAATTCGCGCCCTGGCCATCACCGAGAATCTTGATCTAGCGCAATGCGCTGCCTACTCGGACTCTTCCAATGACATTCCCATGCTCTCTGCCGTTGGCCACCCCACCGCGGTGAATCCTGATTCTGAACTTCGAGCGTATGCCAAGAAGATGGGCTGGGATATTTCAGACTTTCGCAAACGCGCTCAATTCCGCGAATATGCGCTGCCCGCAACCACCGCGGCTAGCGGTATCGCATTTGGACTGGCCGCCGGTTACGTAGCTGGGCGCCTGATTCGCGCTTCCCGCTAATTCACGTAATGTGAAAATACGCGACTGCGATTGCTCAGCCCGCTCATCAACATTTCATTTACGGTGTCTTTGACGTTATCAGCAAGTTCAAATACGTCGTAACCGGAGAACTTCCCCTGCGAACGAAATTGTTCAGGAGAAATCGGTGTTCCAAACTCAACACTCCAGCAACTGGGCAGCGGCACGAGCCCCAATGGACCCAACGTGGGGAACGTGGGAGTCACCGGAACATAGGGAATATTCGCCCAATCCAAAACGCCAGAAATTGTTCCCACCAACGGATAGGCCTCTTCGGCACCAATAATTGCCGTGGGAATGATCGGGACTCCTACCTGCAGTGCCAATTTGGCAAAGCCGCCGCGACCAAACTGCTGCAGCTGATAACGCTGATCAAAAGTCTTGCTGACACCGCGAACGCCTTCGGGCCACACACCAACAAGTTCACCTGATTCAAGGAGGGATAAGGCGGTCGCTGAATCGGCAGGCTCAACACCTAATTCATTGAGCAGGTCATTGACGCCCAATTCGAACAGAAAATCCGCACCAAGAACCTTGAGTCGACGCTCAGAATTCTTGGCCACGGCCATCATCGTGATCAAGCCATCGATGGCGAATGCGCCCCCATGATTGACAACCATCAGTGCACCACCGGAGCGAGGGATGTTCTCAGGACCCAGAACTTGGGTTCGAAACCAATCCGTATAAATCGGCTCGAGGATTCGATCCATGAACTCCCTGGTCAGATGCTCAGGCAATAAATCAGGAATCGCAGAGGGCCAGAACTTGTAACCACTCATGGGACTGGAGCCAGCCAGAAAGGCTACTTCTTATTTCTGCGTTGGACTCGCGTGCGACGCAGCAGTTTGCGATGCTTCTTCTTCGCCATCCGCTTGCGACGCTTCTTGATTACTGAGCCCATTAACGATCCTTAGTCCCTGAATAATTGAAAAATTGGCGCGAACTCTTTTCGCGCGAATCGGAGTCTATCTGTTGGCATTTCCCCGGTTTACTACCCCTTGGGCGGCAGCCAATTTTGCTTCGTTAGGCGGTCTCAATGTAGGAGTCGCGCAGATAATCCTGAACAGCCTGCTCTGGGACTCTGAATGAACGCCCAACCCGAACGGCGGGCAATTCACCGTTGTGTACCAGGCGGTAGACGGTCATTTTTGAAACGCGCATGAGCGTTGCCACTTCCGCGACGGTCAAGAATCGAACATCACCAAAAGCCGGCGTTGTCATGTGGTCTCCTCATCCCTGAAAGATTTTGCTAGTAATGATCTTGCCTGTAACGATCTTGCTGTTCCCAACGAGTGGGACTCCCGAACAATAGTGGGTACGGGGCCATGAATGTGACCCGATACCCGAAATTGATCAAATAACGGGGATTGACACGCCAGTGGACCGCGAAATTCCTAGGCGCAAAATTTCCCCGGCCCCAAGTCCTAGCCGCCAAATTTCCCCGGCGCCCAAGTCCTAGCCGCAAAATTTCCCCGGCGCCCAAGTCCTAGCCGCCAAGTTCCCGCGCGCGCTCCGTTCCGCGCCCCAGCGCATCGATTACGGCTTGCCCCACTTCGCGCGCATCAAGTACTTCCATAGCCGCGGCCGTCATGCCCCCGGGTGAGGTGACCTGTTGGCGCAACTGCTCCGGACCTGCCGGGCTGCCCGCGAGTAACTCAGCCGCACCGACCAGAGTCTGGCGCACCAACGATTGCGCTAACTCAGAATCGAGGCCTAGTTCCTGCGCGCCGTGAATCATGTTCTCAGCGAGGTAGAACAGGTACGCCGGTCCACTGCCACTCACGGCCGCAAGATCATTCTGCTGCGACTCAGGCAACTCCACCACGGTTCCCACGGCGGACATGAGTTGCACGGCACGATTTACGGATTCCCGCGAGCAGCCCGCGCCTGCACTCACACCTGTCACTCCTTTGCCAATAATGCTCGGGGTGTTAGGCATCGCCCGAATGACTTGCTGGGTTTGTGGGAAGCAATTTTCGATGAATCCACACGTAATCCCAGCAGCCACCGAGATCAGCAGGCAATCGGGTGCGATGAATGGCGTGAACTCGTGAAGGAGCTCGCGAATCATCTGGGGTTTGATGGCAATGACAATCGTGGAGCATTGCAACAGCTCAGATCGGTCATCTGTCACCCGAACCGAGGGTCCAAACTTTTCACTGAGAATTTGATATTTGGGCAAATCCCGCACCAGTGCGAGGATCTCGCGATCCGGTGAATCCTGCGCTACCCATCCTGCAATAAGTGCCTGACCCATGGAGCCTGCACCAATAACCCCAATGACCTGCTTCACCTGGTTCACCCGACCAGCCTGCCACACCCTGCAAGCTTTAGGTGGGTAGTGGCTTGGTCGGATCCAACAAGTCTTGGACCATCGGTGAAATCATGGCCACGAGTTGGTCCTCACTAATACTGGCAATTGGTTCAATATTGAGAAAGTAGCGGTAGGCGATGATGCCCGACAAATAGGAACTAATGAGCGCTCCGCGTAAACGAGCATCAGGAATGCCCAGGAGAATAAGAGCGCGATCTACCACTTCGGTTTGGAAGTAATCCGACAAGGGCTTTATGGCTCCGAATGCACTATTCATTCCATGGCCTTGTGCCGCACCTGCGGCTTTGCTGAGATCGGCGCGAATTTTTTCATCTGCGGCCAAATTCAATGTGGATCGCACGAGTCGCTCACCCAACCCTTCAATGCCGGGAGCAACAAGGGCAGGGATCGCCTTTTGTGGATCAAATGGCAATGACATAGCTGCAGCAAAAAGGGCTTCTTTATTGTTATAAAGATTTGTCACGACGGTTGGTGCAACACCGGCAGCAGCGGCAATGGACTTCAGAGTTGCCCTGGCATATCCCGATGACATGAACGCTTCTCGGGCCGCATTCACAATTCCATTGGGATCACTTGCCATGGTGCTCACCTCTCCCTTTGCATCATCGGACTCCATGTGAAAAGTGTTGTCGCGCAAACTCTAGGGTCTCACGAATATCAGCGATTCGCTCCAGACGGTCACTGCACGATCTGGTGGAGATCTCAGCAATCACAGTTCCATTGAAACCCTGGGACATGAGAGTTTGGGCCGCCTGCGCCAAGGGTTGCGTGCCCCTGCCAGGCACAAGGTGCTCATCGGTGCCCGACGAAGTGCCGTCCGCGAGGTGAATGTGCTCCACCCTGCTTCCGAGATCCGTGATCATTTCGGCAGGATCCGTTCTCGAAACAGCCGTATGTGAGAAGTCGACCGTGACACTTGAGTAATCCTGTTTGCGCACATCCCAGTCAGGGGCATAGGCCGGCAGTGATCCTTTGCCTGCCCGCCAGGGATACATGTTTTCAACCGTAAACGTAACGGGCACGTTCGCGTTGAGTTCAGCGATTCCCGCCTCGAAACGTTTTGCGTAATCGCGCTGCCAGCGAAACGGTGGATGGACAACTACGGTCTCCGCTCCAACGAGTTCGGCGACTTCTTGGGCTTTTGTCAGTTTGCCCCACGAATCGGTTCCCCAGACTCGCTGGGTGATCAGCAAACAAGGGGCGTGCAAGGAAAGGATTGGAATTTGGTAGTGCTGCACAAGATTGCGCAATACGGTCGAGTCTTGACTCATAGAGTCGACACCAACCATCACTTCAATGCCGTCGTAGCCCGTCATAGCGGCGATTTCAAATGCAGCAGCCGTGGATTCTGGGTACACAGATGAGGTCGAGAGTCCGAATTTCATGCGTGGCTCATCTCGGTGGGCTTGCGCCATCTGTCGGTGATCTTGGTGGCGATCCACACTGCGAGCGCACCAATTAATCCAACGCCTATCGAGATGACGCTGTATTTCTCAGGGCCCAAGGAGAGGGCAAAGAAGTTGGAAAAGAATGGAATGTAAAGCACACCGATAAACATGAAGACCATGGCCAACACAATGGTAAGTCGACTTGGATTCAGCGGCCGAGCACTTTGCATGAGCACCGCGATGGTGACGATGAATAACGTGATTGTTGCGGCGGACTGCGCATTGAAGAGCGGCTCATCAAAATAAATGGCGATTCCATAACTGATAAACGCCGTTATGGCAGCGATCATGCCCGCTGGAACAGCAAAGAGCAGTACTCGACGGAAGAATCCTGGCCGGAAACGCTCGGTATTGGGCATCAAGGCGAGAAAAAACCCAGGGATCCCAATGGTCAATGCGCTAATCAGTGTCAAGTGTCGTGGAAGAAAAGGAAATGCGACTGCGAACACGGCTGTTGCTCCGCTAATAATCATGGCATAGAAACTCTTCGTCAAAAAAACATCAGCAACGCGCTCGATATTGCCCAGGACTTTGCGCCCCTGGGCCACCACACTTGGCATAACTGACCATTGATCATCAAGCAGCACAATTTGCGCAACGGCCCGCGTCGCACCTGATCCCGATCCCATGGCGATTCCAAGATCAGCACTCTTGAGGGCAAGAACATCATTCACGCCATCACCCGTCATGGCTACTGTCTTACCTCTGGTGTGCAGCGCCTCAACCATGTTTTGCTTTTGCGCCGGGGATACCCGCCCAAAGACGTTCTCGGTCGCGAGCACCTGGGCAACGTCCGCGGTGTCCGTGGGCAAATTCCTGGCGTCATAGGGATGGTCGGCACCTGGAACGCCCGCTAACCCCGCAATAGCCCCGACCGTTTCAGCGTTATCACCTGAAATGACCTTGACGTTCACCCCTTGGTCGAGGAAATAGGAAACGGTGGGGGCAGCATCCGGCCGCAAAGTTTGACTGATCACAATCAATGCAACACAGGTCACCTGAACCAGAGGTGATTCCGCCGAGACAGTATTCGGTGTTGTTGCGAGCACGAGAACTCGAGCACCGGTTGAGGCATATGTGTTTGAGCGCTCACGCATTTCCGAGTTTTGCGGATCCACCATTTCTGGTGCTCCGATAATCCAGTTTCCGTGGTCAGCAAAAGATGCTGCCGACCATTTGCGGGCGCTGGAGAACGGAACGGAAGCTGTTGCCTTCCATTGCGGTGATGGGCAGTAGCTCGCAATCGCTGACAAGGTCGGGTTCGGCTTTGCTTCGAGGGCGGCCAATGCACCTAGAGCGTTGCGGGTTTGCAGTGCTGGTCCGTCAACGCCACCAAGTTCAACAATCTCCTGAACCGCCATGCCCGGTTCGGTCAATGTCCCCGTTTTATCAGCGCACACGGTGTCAACGCGAGCCAGCACCTCGACCGCGGGCATGTCTTGCACGAGTACCCGCTTGCGCGCCAAATCAATAACTGCCACCGCCATCGCAATCGATGTGAGCAAAACCAGTCCTTCGGGAACCATAGTGACGACCCCTGCAATGGTGCCCCTGATTGCCTCGTCGAGTGGCAATTTTGCGCGCAACAGTTGTGAACCAAGAAGTAAGAGTCCAACAGGTAACAGAAAATACGAGACATACCTGATGAACCTGTTGATTGCATCACGCAACTCAGAGTCTGTCGTCTGGAACTTTGTGGCTTTCTCGGTCAATCTTGCGGCAAATGAATCTCGACCAACACGAGTTGCCGTGTAGTAGCCCGATCCAGCGACCACGAAAGACCCACTCATCACGGTGTCTTCAATATTTTTGTCCACGGGATCTGCTTCGCCGGTGAGCAAGCTTTCGTCGATTTCAAGCCCTAGTGATTGAATGACCACACCGTCCACCACAAGTTGGTCACCTGTGCGTAGCGCCACCAAGTCCCCGAGCACGACATCTTTTGAGGCAACCTCGACGTCGGCACCATCGCGGCGCACGACAGGTTTTGCTTCGCCCAAAACGGCAAGTTTGGCCAGCGTGCGCGATGCACGATATTCCTGGGTAGTTCCAATTAATGTGTTTGCCACGATCACGAAACCAAATAGTGAATCCTGCCAAGGTGCCACAATCAACATGACAATCCACATGGAACCAATTAAGAAGTTAAACCACGTCAGAGTATTGGACTTGATAATGCTGGAAAGGCTCCTGCTATTTGGGCTAGGTGCAACGTTGACTTCGCCTCGAGCAAGGCGCTCAGCAACCTGCGCGGTCGTCAAACCAGAGGGTGCGCTAACGGCGCTTGATGGATATGTGTCTACCATCGGCTCCCCTCGATTCTGTTTCGCCCAATTCGCATTCCTAACAAGGAGTACTTCCTCGCTACATGGAATCTAGTGTGCGAAGAATTACCCCCTCGCGCAACGCCCAAGGCCCAATATGCACTGTATCGACGTTAAGCAGGTCAAGGGCTGCCTGCGCAACAAGTGCACCGGCCAACATTTGGGGCGACCTGCCAGCCGACACCCCTGAAATCTTTCGCCGCTCGGAATCGGTCATTGGGGTCAATTCGCCGACAATTGCCATCAGGTCCTCGCGCGAAAGTTGACGATCAATGTAAATTCCCGCACCCGACTCGGCTGCACCCGCAATCCTGGCCAATTGTTTGAATGTCTTGGAGGTCCCGACCACCACTCGAGGGGAAGCTCCCTTGAGCACAGAACCGGCAACGGAGGCAATTTGTGCTCGTACATGCTTGCGCAAGGCCCTGATGTCATCAGCCTCAGCAGGATCAGAAGTGATGAACTGTCGAGTCATGACACCTGCACCAATAGGCACCGAGACAGCAATATCTGGTTCTTCATCGTCTCCGATGGCGATTTCAAGGGAACCCCCACCAATATCGAGAAGCATCAGCCTGCCAGCCGACCACCCCACCCACCTGCGAGCAGCAAGAAACGTTAGTTCTGCCTCTGTTTCACCACTCAAAAGATCAACATGGATGCTCGTGCGTTGCTCAATTTCAGTGACCAAAGAATCCCTATTGGGGGCGTCGCGAATTGCCGATGTAGCAAATGCAATTGTTCTTTCAACACCGAGGTCTTCAGCGATCTGCTGGCTTTGAGTTATGAACTCCACGAGTGAATCAATAGCTGGCTGGGAAATGACACCCTGCTCATCTGCGTATTGAGCCAGTCTGAGTTCTTTTTTAAATTTATGTGCAGGGATGGGCGCTGCTCCGTGATGGGCATCGACCACCAATGAGTGAATAGTGTTCGATCCAATGTCTAGCACTCCTAATCGCACAGGCTCACGCTACTCGATACGAACCTGCAAAGACCGACACCGCTGCTTTGCCGAACATTTTCTTGACCTAGGCTCACCTCGTGCCTGAAGTTCCCCTTGATTTTCCGCGACAGTGGGTTGAATTTGTTGACCCTGCAGACAACGACCAATTGATCCGTTGTGATCTCACCTGGTTGACATCTAAGTACAACTGCATTTTTGGCCGCGGCTGCAAAGGCATTGATGCCTCCCGCCCTGATGCCGGTTGTTGCGTTCATGGTGCACACTTTTCTGAAAAGAAAGATCAGAAGCGCGTTCGCACCTGGGTCAAAAAATTAACTCCTGAACTGTGGGAGAACCACGAATTGGGACAGGGCAAGAAAGGCTGGATTGAAACCGAGGATGGCGCAGAAAAAACCAGGGTCATAAACAATGCCTGCATTTTCCACAATTCGGTTGATTTCGAGGGCGGTTACGGCTGCGCCTTGCACCACCTGGCGGAACAAGAGGGCGTCTCTTTCGTTGAAACCAAGCCTGAGGTGTGCTGGCAACTACCCCTACGCCGCAGTTATGAAAACCTCGAGCATGAGGATGGTCGCGAGCGTCTCGTCGTTGTCCTTGGCGAATATGACCGCCGGGGCTGGGGGCAAGGCGGCCACGACTTCGATTGGTACTGCACCGGCAACACCGAGGCGCACACCGCAAGCGAACCGGTGTACATCAACTCCAAGGATGAAATTACTGCTCTGATCGGTGAGGCCGCATACCTTGAGTTGGTCAAGTTGTGCACGCAGCGCGAGGAGTTGCTCACAGCTTTTAATCAGCGGGGCAAGAAGTCAGAGGATGCTGCCAGAATTGCGTTATCTGTCCACCCGGCGGATCCACACGTGAACTGACGCCCCACAGAACTGAGAGGCTCCCCATGGCTAAAGCCGCAGCAAAAGCACCTCTATATAGATGTGTTGAATGTGGCTGGTCCAGCCCCAAGTGGGCCGGCCGCTGTGGTGAATGCCAGGCATGGGGCAGCGTCGAGGAAGTTGGGGCAGCACAAGGCACCACTCAAGCTCGCAAGTCATCAACCCCCGCCACCGCGATCACCGCCATCGATGTCACCCAAGCTCAATCAAGCAGCACCGGCATCAGCGAGTTTGATCGAGCCTTGGGGGGAGGATTTGTTCCTGGCGCAGTCTTACTTCTCGCTGGTGAACCTGGCGTTGGAAAATCAACGCTCCTGCTGACCGTCGCCGCCAAATGGGCGAACCTGGGAAACACGGTCCTCTACGTCACGGGTGAGGAGTCAGCCGCGCAAGTACGACTGCGCGCCGAACGCATCGATGCCCTCAGCGACACACTCCTCCTGGCCGCCGAGACAGATCTTGGTGCAGCCCTCGGTCATGTTGAAGAGACCAACCCTTCACTGCTGATTGTTGACTCCGTTCAAACTATCCAAAGCAGCGACATTGATGGTGTCGGTGGCGGTGTCACCCAAGTCAAAGAAGTTGCATCAACTCTGATCGCGACCGCAAAGGCGCGCAATATGACCACCGTGCTGGTGGGCCACGTGACAAAGGATGGCAACGTTGCGGGTCCACGATCACTAGAGCACCTGGTCGACGTTGTTCTCCAATTCGAGGGTGACCGTCATGGTCCGCTCAGGCTCGTCCGCGCGATCAAAAATCGCTACGGTCCAGCCGATGAAATCGGCTGCTTCGAATTAGCCGAGGACGGAATTCATGGGCTGCCTGATCCGAGTGGTCTCTTCCTCGGAGACCGCTCCACTCCGGCTGCGGGCACATGCGTCACCATCACAGTCGAGGGCAAACGACCACTCGTCGCTGAAGTTCAAGCACTCATTGCACCATCAAGTGCACCGCAACCTCGCCGAGTGACCAGCGGTTTGGACTCATCCCGGACCGCAATGATGTTGGGCATCCTTGAACGCCGCGCCAATCTCAAACTCTCAACCGCGGATTGTTTCGTGGCCACGGTCGGTGGCATGCGGCTGCTCGAACCCGCAACGGATCTTGCAACGGCCCTAGCGATTGTCAGCAGCGTGAAGGATGTGCCACTTCCCAGCGGGCTCGTTGCCATCGGTGAACTCGGGCTTGCCGGCGATATTCGGCGGGTGACCGGTCTAGAGCGCCGCCTCGGCGAAGCAGCACGCCTTGGTTTCACTGATGCAATAATTCCAGCTGGCACCAACGTTGCGGTCTCAGGAATGACCACTCATCCAGTTTCTAATATTGCTGAGGCTATAGCCGCGGTCAGTCGGGCATCGCGCACTCAAGCACAGCCTGACTTCTAGTACGAAACATGAGCGCGATCTCAGCGCGATGTGGATTATTTCTTGCTAGTCAACGCGAATGGCGTCGCATCACTTGTGACGTCTAGATTGCGGCCTATCACCACGTAGCGTCCTGCCTTTGCGTTCTTATTGATGTCAGGACAACCCTTCTGGCTAAGTTGGCCGCTCCACGTGATCGTTGAGGCCACTTTGTCACCCGGCTCCAGTGTGACAACTTTTGTCTTCTTATTCGCACCGCAGTCATCGCTGGACCACACGTGGTACCCACCCGACTCAATTTCCAGTTCATTCGCTTTTGGCCCAACATCGCGTAGGCAGGCCACGGAGCCAGTATTTTCAATCGTCAGGGTTAACTTTGGCTGCTGTCCCACTTTGTAAGTACCAGAGTCCGTATTCGCCTCCACCTTTACGGCCGAATCCATGCAATCCACTGGATCGGTGCTGACGGGCGTGAGATCCGTGGCGGCGCCGTCGGCAGTGGTGTCACCTCCGTCCGCACTCGCGCTAGCCCCTGCATCCGGTTCAGGTGCGCTCCCGTCATCACTGCCAAAAACTGACCGAGCGACCCATACCAGGGCAATGATCAAGGTGAGCGCAATCACGATAGTCGCAGCGCGACGGACCCAATAAACGCTGGGGGCCTCAGGGCCAATCGGATTCAAACTCACGACTCCAGAGTAATGCGGGCCCGCAGCAAACATGACACGATCCCCTTGTGCTTAGCCCAGAAACCGTCATTGAGTGGTTTACCACTCACAAACGGGACCTGCCGTGGCGAAATACCGATCCCTGGGGCGTCATGGTCAGCGAATTCATGCTGCAGCAGACCCCCGTCAAGCGCGTGCTCCCCGCGTGGACCCAGTGGCTCGAGCGGTGGCCCAGTCCAAAGGACCTCGCCAATGCTTCACCTGCAGATGCCATTCGTATGTGGGCAAATCTGGGATATCCACGTCGCGCTGTGCGCCTCCACCAAAGTGCAAAGACGATCTCAAATAGCTACGACAACCAGGTGCCCAACAACTATGACAACTTGATCCAGCTTCCAGGCGTCGGCGACTACACAGCCAACGCCATCTTGGCCTTTGCCTTTAACCAACCCACCGTGGTGCTTGATGTCAATGTCAGGAGAGTTATTGCTCGCGCGTGGCAGGGACAGTCTCACCCCGCAGCTAGTCCCAGTGCAGTTGAGAAAGCATTTGCCCAATCTCTGATTGATCAAGAACTCACCAAAAAGTCTGCACCGCAATGGGCTGCCGCATCCATGGAACTTGGCGCTCTGATCTGCACCGCGACTGACCCTCAATGCAACGCGTGCCCGCTGGAGCCCACTTGTCGCTGGAACGCACTAGGAAAACCCGAAAATGCCCAAAAGCCAAAAACCCAAGCGAAATATCTAGGTAGCGACCGAGCCGAACGCGGCCGAATTCTCAAGATCCTTCGAACCAATGAAGTACCTCAAGCACTTGGGGCATTGATAATGAACACGCCAGACACAGATCAATGCAATCGCGCATTGGCATCGCTGGTCGCAGAGGGACTCGTTGTTAACACTGGTCGAGGAAAATTCTCACTCCCACACAAATAGTTAATTTGTAATGGCTAGCTGGTAGATCCGGTCATCGCTCTTGGCCGGATCCCCACGACCATCGGTATTGCTGGAAATCAGCCACAGAGAGCCATCAGGGGCTTGTTCCACGGTCCTCAGGCGACCAAGGTTGCCAAGTTTCACTGCCACCGGCTTGCGCGCAATGGGGTCTGCTGAATCAATTTTCGCAAGTGGCACCTGCCACAGAACTTGCCCACGCAGGCTTGCGACATATGCAGTGTCATCCACGATTGCGATACCGCTGGGAGACGCTAGTGAGGTTGGGCTCCATTGCGCTTTCGGATTTTCGAATTTCGGGTTGTCACATGAGCCTTCGCATGTGGGCCAACCGTAGTTCTTTCCTTGAATGACAAGATTCAACTCATCGGCCTCGCTACTGCCAAATTCGCTCGCCCACAGTTGTCCGCGGCTATCCAAGGCCAAGCCTTGCACGTTTCGATGGCCCAGACTAAACACGCGTGACTTGCCCACCGCTTTTCCATTGCGATCAACATGCAATATTTTTCCGGCCAGACTTTGCCTATTCTGTGATCGATCCGGCTCCCCCGCATCACCTGTGGCGATAAAAAGAGTTCCATCTCGGTTCACCAAAATGCGACCGCCATCATGATAGGTATTTTTCGGTATCCCTGAAACGATCACTCGCGGCTTGCCCAGAGACCCGCCATTGATGGGGATTCGGGCAACTCGATTATCGGAGCGCGCGGTGTAGTAAACGTAGAGTTCCGAGCGCGCATTATTGAGGGCAATTCCCAACAGCCCACCTTCGCCTTGGGAAACAACGCCAGCAATTTTCCCCACGGTACGAACATTTTTTCCCGCAGGTTTACTCGGATCAATTTCTTTGATCAAAGCAGTATCACGCTCACTCACCCATGCTTTTCCATTGGAAAAAAATGTTAGGCCCCATGGGCTTGTCAGGTTCGTGGCAACCACACCGGCCTTTTGGACCCCAGGCGCAGCTTCTGATGCCGTGGAGCAAGCCACCAGTGAAAACATGGTGAACCCCACGAGAACGAGCATGACGCGGATCCATCTCATGCACTCATCACAACATGGCACACCGCATAACGCAATTTATATTTCAATCCAAGCACTTGCATGCACGCCATCGGCATTTAATTCACAAAGTAGGCTCTAGCCATGTCGAGCATTCACAGTCCCCGCCCTATGAAAATTCTTGCAGCGGCCCTGGCGGCCAGCGTCATAATTTTCCCCACTGCGTCCGCCTCAGCAGCAGGTGATTCCACGATTGATCAGATCGGAACCTATGACTACCTCGTGCAACCAAACTTCACCGCGCTCGGCCAGATGCAGGAAGCAACTGCAGGGAACACCATCGGCCTGGGCACCTTTAACAATCTTGACGGCGAGTTCGTCATGGTGGGCGGCGTTGGTTATCGCATTCCAACAACTGGTATTCCTGAACCCATCACGGGCAAGGAGCTCACCCCATTTGTTCAGGCAATCAAGTTCAAACCAACAAAATCCGGCCCAATCCCCCCTGGCACTCAGTGCTCGCAATTAATTCCAGCAATCAATGAGCTAGCACAAAGCGACGAAGGAATCGTGGCGGTGCGTGTTCGCGGGACCTTCACCCAACTCACAACACGAAGCGTGCCCGCGCAATCACAACCATGGCCATCACTGGCCCAAGTTGTCAGCAATCAAACGGAATTCAACCTTGATGGCAACAAGGCAGTCCTTGTTGGGTTTCGGCAAGCAAATGATTTCCTGGGAGTTGGTCAACCTGGACTGCATCTGCACGGCCTCATCACCACCCACAAAGCCGGCGGTCACGTTCTGTCCTGCACCGTGGGCAATGACGCTCAACTATCCATTCAGCGTGCCAGTAACGTAAACATCATGAAAGCATCAAGCAAATGAATAGAGCACTGAAGGTCACCACTGCTGCCTTTGCAACCGCTGTATTGGTATCTATACCCATGACCGGCCAGGCTGTTGTCAACGTTGATCCCGGTGCTAAGACAGCTGCAGGCAAGACAATCATTGGAAGTGGCCGTAATCTGCCGACATTGAACCCTTTAGCTCCGTGGGATATTGGCAGCGAAGCCAAAGATCAGGTGGTTGCTTACTACACGGACGGAACGGCACTTCACGACCGCAGAGACGTGACCAATAGTGCCAAAAACTGGACTCGCAATTGGCTCAAGGAGACTTGCGGCTCTCTAGAGCTTTCGGTCATAAAGAATTGCAATGCGGCTGCGGTTTTTGACATCGACGACACTCTCTTCTCCACCTACGGCGTGAGTTCAACCAATACACCCGCTTTCACGTATGACCCAACACGCTCCTCTACTGCGGAAAGCACATGCGCATTGCCCACCATTAGAACCACAAAGAAACTTTTCAAGGACTTTCAAAGCTGGGGCATGGACATCGTCCTCATCACAGGGCGGTATGAATCTGAACGAGCTGCAACAATTAAATGTCTCAATGCCGCGGGAATCAGTGGTTGGAAGAAATTAACCATGCGCCAAGAAGGCGACAAGGGCCTCGCATCAACCTATAAAGCCAAAAATCGCAAGGCGATTGAAGAGACCTGCGTGAAGATTGGTCCAAG
>Ga0181606_10001681_pt1 | contig 19305 bp, 17 predicted proteins | sample 041ome_10_FD_132994 | JGI IMG/M metagenome (GOLD analysis project Ga0181606, IMG submission 132994) | Coastal salt marsh microbial communities from the Groves Creek Marsh, Skidaway Island, Georgia - 041412US metaG (megahit assembly) | ecosystem: Environmental > Aquatic > Marine > Intertidal... | reverse complement strand
CACTAGACGCTGGGGCGTCAGCAGCCTCACAGGAGGTCTAAGCTATGAGTAAGGCACGAGGATTAGCAGACTTAGGTAACGTCTATGACGATGGTGCTTTGTCGAACAGGAACCTGATTATCAATGGCGCTATGCAGGTGGCGCAGAGGGGGACAAGTTTTACAAGTGCTGGTACGCAATACACTTTAGACCGCTTTAAAACTGAGCAGGGAGGCATTGATAACGCTCTTATCAACGCCACTCAAGACAGTGATGCGCCAAGCGGGTTTGCCAAATCTTTAAAAGTAACAGTTGCAACGGCTGAAACTGCGGTAGCCGATGACGAATATATGGGGTTAGTACATCTAATTGAAGCGCAAGATTTGCAGCAATTAGATTATAACACCGCAGCAGCCAAATCTGTAACACTTTCGTTTTGGGTTAAGGCTTCTGTTACGGGCGTTTACGCAGTAGCTAACTACACTGCTGATGGAAACCGCATTATTGGTGCAACATACACGATTAATTCTGCAAACACATGGGAATATAAAACGATAACGTATGCCGGAGACACTGCTGGGCTGCTTGACGATAACAACGGGGCGGGTTTTTATCTTTATTGGTATTTTGCTGCTGGCCCTGACAGAAAGTCTAGCTCTAACACTTCTTGGGGGGCATATGCGGGAACAAAACTTGCTTACGGACAAGAAGTTCAGCTTATAGAAACTGTAAACGCCACATGGCAAATCACAGGCGTCCAACTCGAAGTAGGCGACACAGCCACCCCATTCGAGCATCGCAGCTATGGGGATGAGTTGGCGAGGTGTCAGCGGTATTTTCAGGTTTTTGAAGAAGATGGTGACACTACGTTTGGCAGTACCGTTGCTTACGCTACCAATGCTGCATATGACGGAACACAGCATATTTTTCCAGTAGAAATGAGAGCTTCTCCGACTAGATCAACCAGTGGAACATGGCAAGTTACGGATGGCACTGGCGGTGGCGCTGGAATAACTGCTTTTTACGGCAATAATACTAAATGGGGTTATCAATTAGGCGCTGGTGTTGCGAGCGGATTAACGACAGGTAAGCTGTATTTTATACGGGCTTTATCTGGAACTGGCTCTAAGTTAAAATTTGATGCGGAGCTATAATCATGAACAACATGAACATCACGTCGGCGCAGTACGTTGCAGACCCAACGTCAGGCAACACTTCATTCATCAAAGCCACCATCGACGGCACTGAAATGTCAGTCCCCCTAGACCCAGCCAACCGCCACTACGCTGAGATACTGCGGCAGGTTGAGGCTGGGACGCTTGTGGTAGCTGAGGCTGGCTAAGAATAACTCTTGACAAATAAGAAGTAGCAGAATACAATGGCAACACAAGATCAGATTAGGTTAGCAGCTGAGAGTGACTTAACTACTTTCATTAAGCTGGTAGCCCCTGAGCAAGTCCTAGGGCAATGCCATGAAGAGGTCTGTGATTGGTGGACAAGAGAAGACCACAAGTCGCACCAGCTACTCCTGTTCCCTCGTGACCACGGTAAGTCTCGTCTTATAGCTTACAGGGTTGCGTGGGAACTAACCAAAGATCCTACCCTACGTATCCTTTACATCTCAGCCACGGCTAACCTTGCGGAGAAACAACTAGGGTTTGTCAAGGGTATCTTAACTTCTGAGACTTACTCTAGGTACTGGCCTGAGCATGTTAACGCTGATGAGGGTAAACGTACTCGCTGGACCAACTCAGAGATTATGTTGGATCACCCAGCACGTAAGAAAGAGAATGTTCGTGACCCCTCTGTCTTTACTGGTGGTCTCACTACTTCTCTTACAGGGATGCACTGTGACATTGCAGTTCTAGATGATGTTGTTGTTTATGAGAACGCATACACAGGGGAAGGCCGTAACAAGGTAAAGAGCCAATACTCTCTCTTGTCATCTATCGAGGGTGCCGATGCTAAGGAATGGGTCGTAGGCACCAGATACCACCCAGCAGACTTGTACAATGATCTACTCCAAATGGTAGAGGATCAGTACGATGACGAAGGTAACAAGATAGGCGAAGAGAATATCTATGAGGTATTCGAAAGGCCAGTAGAGGACAGTGGTGATGGCACAGGTCAGATGTTGTGGCCTCGTAGTCAACGTAAAGACGGTAAGTGGTTTGGGTTCGACATTAAGGTCTTGGCTAAGAAACGTGGGCAGTACCTAGACAAGGGACAGTTCAGAGCACAGTACTACAATGACCCAAGTGATCCTGACAACGTACCCGTAGGCTCCGACAAGTTTCAGTACTATGACCGTAAGCACCTTAAGCAAGACAATGGTTACTGGTTCTATAAAGATAATAAACTGAACGTCTATGCCGCAGTTGACTTTGCTTTTAGCCTCTCCAAGAAGGCTGACTACACAGCCATCGTTGTCATAGGGATTGATGCAGAGAACAATGTATACGTCTTAGACATCGACAGGTTTAAGACAGATCGTATCTCTGAGTACTTTGACCACATCTTTCATTTGTCAACCAAGTGGTCTTTCCGTAAGCTCAGGGCTGAAACTACAGTAGCTCAGGTAGCTATCGTTAAGCAGTTAAAAGAGTTAGTCAAGCAACACGGTCTCTCGATAAGCATCGAGGAGTTTAGACCTAACAAGAACCAAGGTAATAAGCAGGAACGTATAGCCTCGGCTTTAGAACCTAGGTATGACAACCTTAGTATGTGGCACTACAGAGGTGGTAACACTCAAGTACTAGAAGAAGAGTTGTCATCCCGTAACCCACCACACGATGACGTTATTGACGCTTTGGCATCTGTGGTAGACATGGCTATTAAACCTGCACGTACTGTACGTAGACAAAAAGATAATGTCGTACAGTTTAACTCAAGATTTGGTGGAGTCTCCTTCTAATGGCTGGAACAACGATTGACCTGCAAACTATAATTGACCCACACGTATTGGCTGTGGACATTGCTGACCGTTGGTCCACTTGGAACAAAGCTCGTCAGCCTAAGCTGGAAGAGTGGAAAGAACTACGTAACTACATCTACGCAACAGACACACGTACCACCAGCAACAGCAAGCTACCCTGGACCAACAGTACAACCACACCTAAGCTGACACAGATTGCAGACAACCTTCATGCTAACTACTTCTCTGCTCTGTTCCCACAGAAGCGTTGGTTCCGCTTTGAAGCTAACGATCAGGATGCTGACGTTAAGAGTAAGCGTGATGTTATCCAGGCATACATGCAGAGCAAGCTCCGTCAGTCTGACTTTGAGAACACAACCAGCAAGCTAATCAATGACTACATCCAATACGGTAACTGCTTTGCTACTGTAGAGTTTGTCAAGGACTACACTGAGTATGAGGACACAGGAGAACGTGTCGTTAACTACGTTGGCCCTAAGCTGGTACGTCTTAGCCCTTTCGATGTATGTTTCAATCCCTTGGCTCCTTCCTTTGGGGAAAGCCCTAAGATCATTCGATCAGTTGTCACACTTGGGGAGATTGCTCGTAAGGTAGACGCCTCCATCGACAATGCCTATATGGGTCAGATCCTAGAGAAGATGCTAGGTAACCGTGCACATGCCTCAGGCAACGACATTGATGTGTCAAAGTCTCAGGGGTTCATTGCTGATGGTTTTGCTTCCTTACAGGAATACTATGAGTCTAACTACGTGGAGCTACTTACGTTCTACGGAGACATCTATGACAACGGCTCAGGGGTATTCCATAAGAACCGTGTCATTACTGTTGTTGATCGTGCTTACGTTCTGCTCAACGAACAGAACCCTAGCTGGTTAGGTAAGGCTCCTGTCTTCCATGCTGGTTGGCGTGAACGCCCGGACAACCTGTATGCCATGGGACCACTGGACAACCTCGTAGGTATGCAGTACCGCATTGACCACTTGGAAAACCTCAAGGCTGATGTGTTCGATCAGATTGCCTACCCCATCATGAAGATTCGTGGGGATGTAGAAGACTTCGACTTCGAACCTGGCTCTCGTATTTACTTGGGTGAAGAGGGTGACGTAGGTTACCTAGCACCAGATGCCACAGCCCTTAACGCTGACTTCCAGATCCAGAACCTAGAGAACAAGATGGAGATGCTTGCAGGTGCTCCTCGTGAGGCTATGGGTATCCGTAGTGCAGGTGAGAAGACAGCCTTTGAGGTTAACCAGCTTATGACTGCTGCTGGTCGTATCTTCCAACACAAGACAGCACACTTTGAACGTGTGTTCCTTGAGCCTATCCTTAACGCCATGCTTGAGGCATCACGCCGTAACATGGATTATGCTGACACCATTCGTATCCTTAACGAAGACACAGGCGTTGCCTTCTTTGAGCAGATCACTAAGGAAGACATTAAGGCTAATGGTAAGATCGTTCCCATGGGTGCTCGTCACTTTGCTGAACGTGCTAACCGTGTGCAGAGCCTGACGCAACTCTACCAGCTTAAGTTGTCAGATCCTACTATGGCTGCTCACTTGTCAGGTAAAGAGTTTGCTCGTCTGTTGGCTGACGAACTAGGTGAACCAGCACTGTTCGCAGAGAATATAACCGTCATCGAGCAGATGGAAACTCAGAAGATTGCTACTGAGGCACAGGTCCAGTTCGAAGAAGAACAACAGATTGCCATCGAGAAGGGTCTCTAAATGAAGGCCGCATGGTACAAAGAATGCAAGACGAAGGACGACAAGAATAAGGTACGACAGACCATCTTGTCAAATAGGGAAAGCCTAGATCGTCTCAAAGAAATCCTAGAGCCTATGCTCAAGGACACACCACCAACAGCCGATTACGATAGTCCATCTTGGGCATTCAAACAGGCTGATCGGATTGGTTTTAACAGAGCACTAAACCAAGTGCTTGATCTCATCAACTTAGACAAGGAATAAAAAATGGTATTTACTGACGGAGCTGCAACCACACAGACCGAACAGACCAGTGAGCAGACAACACAAGAAGCCCAACCACAGGAATCTTATGTACAGAAGCTCGTAGAGGCAAAGGGAGAGAACTGGAAAGACCCTGAGACTTTAGCTAAAGGTAAACTCGAAGCAGACGGTTATATTAAAACTCTTGAAGAGCAACTTAACCAAATGCGTGAGGATATGAAGAAGCAAGAGTATCAAGCCCAAGTTCTTGAACAACTCCAGAATAAGGCCGCTGACTCTACCGCAGCGAAGACTGGAGCGCCTAATGATAACGGTAACACTGAGGAACAGAACACCACTGCGAACCTTAGTGAGGAACACTTGAAGAGCCTTGTTGAACAGACACTAACGCAGCGTGAGAAAGATACTACTATACAGCAGAATCTAACTCAGGTTGACAAGAGTTTGGTTGAGAGTTTCGGCACAGAAGCCGCAGCTGTCGTCAAGAAGAAAGCAGAAGAACTAGGTATGTCAATGGATCGTTTACGTGATATTGCTGCTGAGTCCCCTAACGCCTTCTTTACTCTTATCGGTGAAGCACCACGAGCCTTAAACAATCCCATGGTACAAGGCTCAGTACGAACTGAAGGTGTCAATATGCAAGTCTCGGCAGAACGTAATTGGGCATACTACCAGAAGCTCCGCCGGGAGAATCCTAATGAATACTATCAACCAAAAACACAGCAGATGCTTATGGCAGATAAAGTGAAGATGGGTGATAGGTTCGGTAATAACTAAAACTCTCTTAGAAAAGGACTAGCACAATGGCTGGTATGATCTCCTCCAACGCTGACACACAGCGTTTAATCCGTGCAGAGGTTTACTCCTCTGAGCTTAAAGACATCCTCCGTGATGAAATGCAAGCACAGCGTTATGTACGTATGCTTGATGGATTCCCAGACGGTGACACATTCACTATCCCAACCATCGGTAAGACAACTGTATCTGACTACACAGAAGATGCACAAGTTGCCTACGTTCCTATGGACACAGCTGAGTTCTCCTTCACTGTAGACAAGTACCTCCAGTCGGGTTCTTACATCACCAAGAAGGCCGCACAGGACTCTTTCTACAGCGCACAGCTTGAGGCACGTTTCGTTCCTGAGCAAGAACGTGCGATCATGGAGCACTTTGAAGCAACTACTTTTGCTGCTCCTGAAGTAGGTGTTACAGCTAACTCCGCAGAAACTCTGGACGGTGTTGCTCACCGTGTATCTGGCGGTAACGCTGGTGTACTGCAATTGGAAGACTTCGCATGGGCACGTTATGCCTTGAAGAAATCCAATGTACCTGATCGTAACTTGGTTGCTATCGTTGATCCATCTGTTGAGTACCAACTGAACACTCTGACTAACTTGGTCAATGTGTCAAACAACCCAATGTTTGAAGGTATTGTTCGTGATGGTGTTGCGACTGGTATGCGTTTTGTAGCCAACGTCTATGGCTTCGATGTATACACATCCAACTACTTGAAGACAACTGTTGCTGACTCTGCTCTCTTGGAAAAAGATGGCACAACAGCTAACGACTTCTCTACAAACAACGGTGTTGCAAACTTGTTCTTCTCAGCAGATGCGACTGCTAACCCATTCGTGGGTGCATGGCGTCAAATGCCTGAGGTTGACTATGAGTACAACAAAGACTTCCAGCGTCATGAGTATGTAACTACTGCTCGTTACGGTGTTAAGAAGTACCGCCCAGAAGGTATCGTTACAATCGTAACTAACCCTGCTGTGTAAGACTAACGGGGTGTCCCTTCGGGGGCACCTCACTTTTCTATTGACAGAAGTTATTTGTTAGTGTATAATAAATTAAACCTTGGCAGGGGCAATAGTATATCCCTATAGGAGCTACGATGGCTAACGTAAATCACTCAACACTCACAGATCCATACCTACATGAACCCAAGGGCATTGCTACCGCTGGTACAGGTCAGGTATACGTAGCTAATGGCACAGGGTCAGGCACATGGGTAGAGAACCACCGCTTCATCGGTGCGTATATTCCCTTTGATTCTACCACACCTGCGTATTCCCACAGTGCCACTACTTCGGCTACCGTTATTAACCCAACATTCACAGTATCAGAGTCTAATGGCTTTACTGGTACTTCTAGTCCTAACGCTAGACTTACGTACACAGGAACAGAAGACATCTCTTCTCACATGGTCCTTACGCTGTCTACAAAGCAAGCCTCTGGCTCAAGCAGGGATGTACAGTGGATCATTTACAAGAACGGTGTTGAGCTTCCTGGCTCACAGACTATCCGCACGATTAGCTCAGGATCATGGGGAAGTATCTCAGTCTCAGGTTATACGTCACTCAGCACCAACGACTACATAGAAGTATTCTCTTTGGCTGATGCTGCTTGTACTGTACAATACGCCTCAGGTTTCTTGTCAATCATGGGGGTTCCTGAGTAATGAAACGTACACTCCTTGAGATGGTCCAAAGTATTCTGAGTGACATGGACTCAGAGGATGTTAACGCCATTAGTGAAACCATTGAGGCCCAGCAAGTAGCCTCCGTTATTGAGGACACATACTACAACATTGTGTCAGCACGTGACATCCCTGAGCATAGGCAGCTACTCAAGTTAACTTCGTTATCAGACAGCACCAGACCTACTCACTTCAAGTACCCAAGCAATGTTAAGAAGATCGAGAGCTTGTCGTACAACACAGCTGTCACAGGATCTGGTTACACTGAGGTCTACTATGTTAATCCTTTAGAGTTTATTGTTAAGATGGATGAGTCTTCTACGGCCTCCGTTAAGATAGCAGACAAGCAAGGTAACACTGACCTGTTCGTTCTTAATAACGTACCACCTACTTACTACACATCGTTTGACGATGAGCATATTGTAATGAACTCTTTTGATAGTTCTCTTGAGTTAATCCTACAGGCTAACAAGACACGTGCCTACGGTTCTGTCTACCCTGCGTTTACCATCAGCGATTCCTTTGAACCTGACCTTGATGACAACATGCTGCCCTACCTATTGGCAGAAGCTAAATCTACCTGCTTCTCTTTGTTTAAGAGTGGGTCAGATCCTAAAGTAGAACAGTCGGCAAGACGCCTTAAGTCGTATGTCCAGAACGACATGCACAAAACAAAACAAGCAAACAAGAAGCCAGTCTACGGGAGACGTTAATGGTTGAGTTCATAGAAGATACAGCAAACCAGCACTGTATCTGCAAGACAGACAAACTAAAATGCAACATCATTATCGAAAAAGAAATAGGCGGGTTTAGGTTCTTTATTATTAAGGTTGATGCAGGTCAGGTTCCAAGGGAACTAAGCGGTCGTTACACATCAATGCCAGAGGCTAAGAAAGCTGTAGGCAACTACCTTAGGAAGAAGAAGGAATCCCCTACTGTCCGTAGAGATAACTTCGCCAAGAAGTTTGATGAACGTAAGAAAGTAAAAGATGCCACAGAGCTTAAACCAAAAGACAGTTAATAACTTTGTCAAGGGTCTTATTACTGAGGCTGCTGAGTTAACATTCCCTGACGGTGCTTCCGTTGATGAGCTTAACTGTGACCTTCGGCGTGATGGTTCCAGACGTAGGCGTGAGGGTGTAGCCCTAGAGAGTAACTATACTTTGTCATCATTCACCATTACGAATGACGAATTGGTTAACACAGGGAACTGGGTAAACGTAGGTGGTAACGCCTCCCTTGAGTTCTTGGTCATCCAAAAGGGTAATAAGCTGTACTTCTACAACAAGGCTGACCTGCCGTATTCCTCTCAGGCAGAGAGCTTTAGTGTTAGCCTGTCGTCTTATGAGTTCTCTGGTTCTATTGGTGCTAACAATGCCAAGTGTCAGTTCGCAAGCATCAACGGTACACTTGTGGTCTCCTCAGAGGCTATCAACACCATTGTTATCACATATACTGGTTCTAACATAACAGTAGCTTCTATCGCCTTTAAGACACGTGACTTTGAGTGGCAGGGTAACGTAGACGAGTACTCTACAAACGACAGCACACCCTCAGCAGGACGTACTTATGACGCAAAGAATGCTGGTTGGGGCCAGGGTGGTGGTCCTGCGGATTACACTAAGGCTCTTACCCATCCCTGGTACGCAGGAAAAGATCAAGACGGTAACTACGATGCTGCTGAATGGGCCAAGGTCTTTGCAGGTACAACCTTAACTGCTAACGGTCACTTCATCCTTGACTTCTTTAACAAGGTCCGTAGTGGTTTAACAACAGAGACAGAATCTTCACGCTTCAAGTCTGTGGCTTCTTTCTCAGGCCGTGTGTTCTACGCAGGTCTTACCAGTGCTAAGAATGCAGGTACAATTCTCTTCTCCCGTTTGGTGGAGGACGAAGCAGACCTAGGTAAGTGTTACCAACAGAATGACCCTACAGCTGAATACTTGTCAGACCTAGTGGCTACTGATGGTGGGTTTATTAACATCCCTGACGCAGTTAACATTCAGTTACTTTACCCTTTCCGTTCTTCTCTCTTTGTCTTCGCAGAGAATGGCGTATGGCAGATCACAGGTGTAGATGGTATCTTCTCGGCTACAGCCTACGGTGTTAACCGTGTGTCTAACATAGGTCTCCTTAACCCTCAGGCTTTCGTTCAGGCTGAGGGTCTTCCTTTTTGGTGGTCTCGTTTTGGTATTCATACGCTTACCATTGATGAGGTGTCAGGACAGGGTTCAGAACAGAACATCACGATCTCTACTATCCAAAGTTTCTGGGATAAAATATCTACTACAGCTAAAGCTAAAGTAACAAGTATCTACGATAGTATCAACAAGAAGATCTACTGGGCTTATCCTGACAACGATGAGACTGTTGAGTCTAAGCTAAACAACATCCTTATCCTTGACCTTACTCTGTCTGCATTCTACCCTTGGAAAATCTCTGACCAAGCGTCTAACACAAGCTCGGTTGTTGGCCTATCGTTCTACTCAGGCTTTGGTGCCACGGAACTTGCCCTAGATGTCATTACTTCTGCTGGTGACGATGTTGTCACATCCGCAGGTGATGACGTTATTAACACTCAGATCTCAGACTTTACCACAGGTGACCCAGCCCTTGTGTTGTTGGTTCGTGATGGTGCTACTAACAAGTTGACCATGGCTAAGTTCTCAGACGCAGGGTTCCTGGATTGGGGTGACACTGACTATACGTCCTTTGCTGAGACAGGTTATGACTTCATTGGGGACTTGATCGTTAAGAAGAACGCACCTTATATTGCTGTGTACTCACGCTTGACAGAGCAAGGATTTACTGGTAACGAGGTTGACGGGTACGAATCAATCAGACCATCCTCATTACTTGTGTCAACAGCATGGGACTTCAACTCTAACTTTGGCTCTCCTCAAGAGGCCTACAGGTTTAAGCACCCCATCGTTGTAGACCCTGACAACTTGTCAAACTTCAATTACCCTGAGGACGTTATCATAACTAGGCTTAAAGTCAGAGGCCATGGTCGCTCCATGCGGATTAAGTATGAGAGCACCCAAGGCAAAGACTTTATTCTCCTAGGCTGGGGTCTGGTCCAAGGAAGAAACAACAGGTTCTAATGTCAGAATACGTAATACGTAACGCAACAGAAGCAGACACCTTAGACATAGTACTAGCAGTTAAGCAGTTCTGCAAAGAGATACCCCACCCAGCTTGGGGTAAGTTTGAGGCTACTAAGGTAAAAGACTTGGTCACTAACTTAATCGAGAGTGAAGCTGGTTTTGTCAAGGTGGTGGTTTCTGACGAAGAAATAGTAGGTGCTTTAATAGCGTGTGCTACACCACTCACCATCAACTCTTTTGTCTTTGCCCAAGAATTAATGTTTTGGTTAGACGCAGACCATCGTAATGGCAAGACATCACCTAAGCTAATAGACTCATACGTTGAATGGGCCACAAGGATTGGCTGTAACTATATCAGACTATCAACACTTGACGAATTACTAGACAGCAGGGCTGGCGTTCTCTTTAAGAGAAAAGGCTTCAAGCCCGTAGAGACAGCTTACATAAAGGAAGTATAAGATGGCAGTTTTCACAGCAATCGCCACTGGCCTCACCGCAATTACAGGTTTAACAATTTCTACTGCTGCTGTAGCAGGTACAGTTGCAGCGGTAGGTTCAGTAGCCGCAGTAAACCAAAGCAAAAAGGCTGCATCTACAGCTAGGCAAGGCATTGCAGTAGCACAAGAAGCTGCGGCAGTGCAAGTCCAACAACAGGTACAGCAAGCTGCTCGTCAACGGAGGAGTGCTGTACGTTCAAGCATTATTGCCAGAGCACAGGCCCAACAAGCAGCCCAGACAAGAGGCGTAGGTACATCCTCAGGTGCTCTTGGAGGCTTGGCATCTTTGTCATCTCAGCTTGGGGCTAACTTAGGTTACGGCTCTATGATGAGTGGTCTTAGTCAACAGTTTACGGCTCTCTCGGCAGAGTCTAGTGCTCTATCTGGGTTGTCTAGTCTCCAAACTGCTCAGGCAAACCTAGGGTTCAGACTTGCTGGTTTTGCTGCACCATACGCTAGAACATAAATTAAGTAGGACACAAAATGACAAGCATACCTACTCTTGAAGATTCCATTTTCAACTCTAAAATCCTAACGGAACAACTTGCAGATCAAGAAGAGCCTGACATCTTTAACCCGATGTCTGAGGTGGAAACTATCAAGGCCCAAGAACTATCTATTGCTACTGATAGTGATGAGGGTGAGGTTCGTGCTGCTCGTGCTAACGGAAACCTAGACCACACAGGCGTAGCTAAAGTACAGGCCTTAAACTTCGACTATGCTTTGACTATTGACCAAGCATTCCAGGATGGACTACAGCCTGAGGACATTGCAGAGATCATCCAGACCCGTAAGGAGAAGGGTGAGGATATGTCTGTAAGTGAGTACATGCTGATCCAAAACCTTATGTTGTCAGATAATGATGTTAGCCCTTACGCTTCCCGCACGTTGACAAACATGGAAACTTGGAATCGTTTGCTTCAGAAAGAAATAGAAGACAATGACCAGTCTGGTATCTCCAAGGTTCTAACATTCTTAGACGTTAACATCCTACGTGAGATTACAATTGGTGCCTTCGAGAACATTACTTTCCGTTCTAATCGTGAGGGTAAAGACATTCGTGAGGCCTTCACTACCTTGACACCATCTGAGTTTGAAGTATGGGCGCAAGAGTATGTGACTGAACGCAAGGATGAGGGCTTCTTCTCTCGTGACTCCTTATGGAACCTCTACAAAGCAGCAAGTGATGCCACATACCTAGGGGATGACCCTATGGCTGGCTTGAATGCTCTGTTTGGTGTGGCTGACGTAGCAACCCTAGGTGCTGTACGTGGGGGTAAGACCCTAGCCTCAGCGTTAGCTAAATCTACTGACCTTGCCTACGATGCGGGTACAGTGGCAGGTAAACTCTTGTCACTCTCTAAGTCCAGACGCCCAGTAGATGCTATTGCTACCATCCAAGGGGAAGTACCTGCGGCTAACGCATTGGCTAAGTCTGTGGATGACATGGGTGTACAGGTAGATGAAGTTTCAGCTGGGCGTAACTTACCCCAAGAGCTAGATCCTGTAGCTGGACCCTCTGCTCGTCCATCAGGTGTCACACTACGTCAGAACAACCGTAAGACATCCCTTATGGAGAAGATCGAAGAGTTGAACCGACAGGGTTCCTTCGGGGAATACGTTTCGCCTAGCACCATAAGCAGAGTAGCCGATGACATTGCTGCCACGGTAGCCTCTCGTGTTAACGATGTAGTTGTCAATAGCCGTAGGGTACTTGACGAAGGTTCCGATGACTACAAGGTAGTTGTACGGATGGGTAAGGATGGCTCAGGCTCTCCCTTCCGCCTTAAAGGAGATGCTGAGGCTATTGCTGAGGCTGACCCTAGTCTTAAAGTTGTTAAGCGTGAGGAAGGCCGTGGCTGGTTCGTTGAGGCAGAACAACGAGTCAATGTCCTAGGTTTACCTGAGAAGGCTGAAGTTTTAGACAAGGCTGGTTTCATTGGTGACTCCATCAATAAGATGTTTGGTGCTTCTACCATACGCCTAGGTGACAAGCTAGGTGCCAAGTTTATGCAAGCTGAGGCTGGTCAAGCGTTAGTAGGAGAGTTAATCAAACCCTACCAGAAGACAATCAATAAGGTCAAAGGTAAAGAGCTAGAGAACCTGTCCGACTTTATGACACAGCTTCGTGACGGTGAGTTGTCTTACCTACGTAAGGCTCCCACAAAGGAGAGCTTTGAGTCCCTTTATACTACAATGTATGGAGCTAAACCTTCTAAGTCTGCTGTAGCTGCGTATGACTCCCTTATAGACATTAGTGACACAGCTTGGCAGATCAGATCTAGTGAACGTCTTAAACGTGTTGTTGCTGATGGTGGTGTCTACGCTGACTTTACGGATGACTACGGCGATATTGTATACCGTGTGGAAGGCCAGAAGGTAACCATCCCTGACAATGAGTATATCCTTGATCTTGCCACAGGACGTACACTCCGTAAGGATGAGCTAGGTGCTGACCAAATCTCCTTCAAAGTCCCAGGCACCTACATGGACCACTTGTTTGTCACTAACGTAAAGACTACCCGTCCACTTGAGAGAGTAGACGTTATGCCTTACAATGTTGGTGGTCCTCGTACTAACGCAGAGTTCCGTTGGTTCGTAGGTACAACTAAGGAACAAAAGTTAGTATCAGGAAACACCATTAACGGTGGCTTTAAAACAATGCTTGGTTCCTTTGGTAAAGACCAAGCACAGAATGCTGTCACTCAGTTGAACACCATCACCCGTAAGGTTAAAGACCTTATGGCTGAACAGGGTGTTGACGATATTGCTTCACTTACCTTGTCTAAACCTAAGTACGAAGAGCTAGGTAAGGTAATCCGTGAGAACAATACTTGGAATAAACACATCACTGACTTCGAGGATCTAGTCGAGTTGGGTAGCAAGTATGGCTTTAGGTTCCGTGAGGAGTTTGTAGCCAAGGCTCGTGACGAGAAGATCAGCATAGCTGACCAAGGTGAGGATATTTCTCTTGCTGGTTCTTCTTACGGAGAAGTCGTAGGTACTCGCATTAACATGAAGCGTGGGGATACTCCCTTAATGGAGTACGGTGGGAAGCAAGCTGTCAATGCCAGCCCTATCTCTGCCATCGCTGACCAGTTTGGATCTGAGGCATTTGGTTATGCGAACCGTGCAGCCTCCCAGAATGCTATTGTTGGCTGGGTTAAACTGGCAGAAACAAACCCAGGTATCGTAGAGTTCCCTAAGGGTGTCCCTAGTAGTGATTTCCTTAATCGTTTCCTAGGCGCTGAGGTAACCAAGACAGGTAAGTTTAACGACTTGGCTGCACAGCTACGTGAGCAACAAGACGTAATCAAACGTAGGCTTAACCAACCAACATGGTTAAGTGACAAATGGGATTCGTTTACATCCTCAGCTACAGAAGCTATCTTTGAGAAGAGTGGGCGTAAAGCAGACCTGACTAAGGCTGACCCTGCATCTACACTTTTGAAGGTAGGTTTCTACTCTAAGTTTGGCTTCTTGAACCCTGACCAGTTTATGCTGCAAGCACTCCACAGTTTAACTGTTGCTGCTGTGTCACCAGTACAGGGTACTAAGGCTCTGGGCTTGACAGCGCCTATGCTTCTCATTACTAAGTTCCCCGCTGGAGCTACCCGTGACCTAGCCATTAAGCGTTTGTCTAAGTCTGGTCTTATAGCAGAGGAAGAGCTAACGGATCTTGTCAGATACATTGACGAGAGTGGACGTAATATCGTTGATACACAAATCATAGAACTTCAAGCTCCACAGAAGTTTGGTGCTAGTAGTACTCTCGTAGGAAAAGCCTTGGACAACGCAAACAGCTTCCTTGATAAGTCCACTATCTTCTTCAAGGAAGGTGAACGAGCCACACGTATGTCTGCCCTTACAACGGCATTCCTTGAGCATCGTGCTAAACGTCCCTTGGTTGACCCTTTCTCTCCTGAGGGTAAGACCTGGATCACTAACCGTGAGCAGGATCTGTCCTTCCGTATGACAACAGCATCACGTAGCTTTGCTCAGAGTGGACCTATGCGTGTTCCTACTCAGTGGTTGTCATTCTCCTTACGTGCCCTTGAGAACATCATAGTAGGTCGTAACTTTACTGTCGGTGAACGGTCACGTATGTTTGCTATTATGGGTCCAATGTACGGTCTAACAGGTTTGGGCTTAGGTCAGTCTGCTGGGTACGTCACAGAGAAACTTGGGTATGACCCTGAAGACCCTGAGACTGTCAAGATGTTTAATCGTATTAAGTATGGTGTGGTCGATGCTGTTCTTTCTAACGTATTAGGCACAGAGACAGCCTATGCAACACGTGTAGCACCAACAGACCAGTTGATTGACACATGGCAGAAGCTCTTCTCAGATGACTTTATGACAGTTATAGCTGGTCCGTCAGGAGAGATCACCAGAGATATGTACCAAGTAGGTATGTCAGCTATTTCAGCCATGGTAAGCGGTAGGGGTGCCGTAGCACGAGAGGACTTGACACAGCTTCTACGTAACATCTCGTCAGTAGACAAAGCAGTTAAGATCCAAGAGCTGATCGAGACAGGTAATTACCGTAGTCGTACACGTAAGCTCTCCGTAGGTGGCCTAGATCCTGAGGCAGCTGCTTCTGTTCTCTTTGGTGCTACCCCAGCCCCCGTTCAAAACTACTACGACTACAGTGAAATGGTCTTTAAGGAAACCAAGGCAACTAAAGACTTCGAGAAAAAGCTACGTTCAAAGGCTGACTATGCTATTCGTCTCTTGACAGAAGGTGACAAAGATGATATGCTAAGAGGTGAACAGCTGTACCAAGAGCTAGTAGACGAACTATGGTCTCAGCCCTACTCGAATGAGCTTAAAAGCTCCATTCAGAAACGCCTTAATCGTGGCGAAGCTATCTTCGATATTATGCGGAACGCCCACAGACTTAGCCTTGAGTTTGATGCCACCGTCTTACAGCAACAGAAATAAGGACATTAAACTATGGCAGGTTTTGCTATTGATCTAGGTGACGAAGGTTCCCAATTTGCACAAGGTGTTTCTGCTCCTAGTGCCAACGCTTCTGCGGCAGCTGCCCAAGGGCTACAAAACATAACCCAAGGACTCTTTGGGGTAGCTGACTCCTTTGCTAGGGCTTCTGCTAAATCTGCACCTACGGAGGCCAGCATCAATAGGCAAGCCTTTGGTGCCTTTATTGGACAACTTGACAATCTTAAGGGTGTCACAGACCCAACAACAATACGATCACGTGTTAATACTGCAATCGCTGCCTATGAGTCCCAAGGCTTTCCAATAGGGACAGCTGAGGCAGATGCTATTTTCCGTAGGACAGGTGTTGACATTAGTGCAAGTGTCGTTAATCCAGCAATACAAGCAGCAGATGCAGCCAATAAGCAACTCTTGGAGAACCCAGGGTTTATCTACCGTGCGGAGGCTAAACTCCAAGCCTTAGGTCAACCCTTCACTGACCAAGATGTAGCAGAAGTAGCCCTAGGTGACATGAAGGCTTCTGAGGCAGCGGCTACCTACTTAGTTACAGCTAAGAATATCGACAACAAGGACTTCCAAGAGACCTACATCCCTCACGCTGACCGTGTGTTAGAAGATATACGTGGGCTTGCCATCTCAGGTCTCCAAGTGGAGATTGGTGGTGGTGATATTTCACCTGAGTCTCTCGTACAGCTTCGTACTAAGTTCGACATTGCCAAGGCTCAACTGACAAAACCTAAGAATGTGTCAGATGACAACTGGCAGCACGTCAATTCTCAGCTGACAACACTCGATGAACTATTGACACGTTTGGAAACATACGACTCCGAAATGCTCACTGCTCAAACAGCCGCAGCTATGGAGCCCATCTCTCAGTTACTTTTGTCTCAAGCTAAAAGCCTAGGTGCTACTGACCCTGTGCTTGCCAGTGCTTTGCTGTCAGGTAAGGTTGACTGGTCTTCCTATGTGTCTAGCAAGTGGCCTACTGTTGTAAAGACACTTAAGGACACTAAGATTGAGGATACTGTATATACAAGCCTTGATGTCTTTGGAGTTGAGGCAGCTGCTCAGGCAGCCACAGAGGGTACTGAAGTAACAACTACGTCTCTACACAATCCAGATGAGTTTGAGTTAGCTACTAATCGTTCTAGTTCTGATAGACTGAACGCAATCACCAATGCTTTAGACTTCAAGCTGCGTCTGACAGAACCAGTAAATATTAACCAACCTGAGCACCGTGAATTATTCCTTAATGGTGTTGGTCAGGCTACCGTTAACGTAGCAACAGCAACACAGCTTATTAGCAAGTCCACTATGGACAGCCTATTCTCCCCTGAGGTTTTCTCTAAGTTAGCTTTGGTTAAGAAGCTAGACCCTGAAGCCTACCAGACAGCCTCCCTACAGATGCGTGATGCTATCCAAGCACAAGCTAACATCTTTGCTACAACAATGAAAGGTGTCACAGAGGACAGCCTGTTCGTTATCGCTGGCTTGGGTAGAGTGGAGCTTAAGACGGATGGTGTGGCTATGCCTAGGGCTTGGACAGATGGTTCTGTACAGGCTAAGGCTGACCAGTACTACGGAGGTAACATCTACCGTATGTTCAAGGATCGTGGTGCTGCTCTTAGTGCGTCAGAACGTACTGAGCTTCGGGGTAAAGGTTTCCCAGTATTGGCCTTGTCAATTAAGTATGATGAAATCACACGGGCTAACAACCAGTTTAAGACGTATGCTGATTACTTCCGTAAGGCAGGGGGAGATCCTTCTAAACTTGAAGCATTGATCCTTACAGGCCAAGAGAATGACGATCTTTCTGGTGCAGAAATACCAACGGAGTCTACAAGTGAAGAAGTTACACCAACAGGTACTAGAGAAAGCCCACTACTCCCTAAGAATGCGGAGGCTTTTTCTTTGGTTAATGAGGGTGAGTACTACATTGATCCTGCTGACGGCTTGCTGTACGTTAAATAAGGAATTATCTGATATGCCTAAAAGTCCATGGAATACTGGAACATTGGTTACTCAGGATGCTCCTGAGACCAGTCTTACACCAGAGTCAACAACCCAAAAAACTTTAGAAACTGTAGAAGCTAAAGGTTATGACACCCTCTATGGTAACTTTGAAACTCAAGATACCCCTTTCAAAGGTTACTCCGTGTCACAACAGACAGTAGGGGATTTAATAAACTTTTCCGAACCAACTGGGGCTTATGCTAGTTACGTTAAGCCACGGCTAGGTAAACAGACTGAGGCCTATAAAAAGGGTCTTACTTCTACACCTATGGGTAAGTACCAGATTGTAGGGTCTACCCTTAGAGACCTAGTAAATCGTATGGGTTTACCTAAGGATACTGTCTTCAACAAGGCTACACAGGACTCTATGTTTCTTTTCTTAGCTAAAGAAAACATAGCTAAGGGTAAGACAATGTCTCAGAAAAGAGCTAACTTACGTAGTATCTGGGAAGGTTTCCGTAAGGTAGACGATGCTACCCTAGATGCCCTTATAGCAGAGGTAGGTAACTGATGGCTAAAAGTTCATGGAATACTGGTAAGAGAGTAGTCGAAGACACTTCTAGTGCTGTTGATAGTGCTGTCAAGAGTGCTGTAGAAACAGGTAGTCAGGTAGCAAGTCAGGTAGCTGAGACAGGCGGTAGTATCTGGCAGACTGTAGTAGATGGTGCTGCTGAGGCTCTTGCTACTGGCACTGAGTATGTATCTAATATATCAAGTGATGTAGTAGAAACTTTAGAAGAAACTCCGTCTCCAATAGATGTATTGACTGAGGGTGTTTCCAGTGTGGTAGATAAAATATCAGACTTTGGAACATCTGAGTACAGGTTCTTTGCAGCTAACCTATTTAATGCTGGTGGTGAATTTACCCAAGACGATCTTAACTCAAAGGATATAGCTACACTGCGTAAAGCTGTAAAGAAAGCTCAAGAAGAAGGAAGGAACTCCTTAGATTACGCCGACTTTGGTACAAGTGAACAAGATGTTTTGAAGGGTGGTCCTCTTGCTGGTCTATTTGATCCAGAGTTGAGGTTGGCTCGTACACTAGGTGGCTTAAAGTTCTCCACAAACGAAGATGGTTCTATCGTTATCCGTAACACCTATAACTTCAACAAGGGAGTTAAAAGAGAGGCGTATTACAAAGCTAAAAAAGAAGGTGACGATAGCAAAGCCCTACAAATTTTATCACAGTCCATATCAAATCCTGTAGAGGCTGCCTCTATTATAGGCTATGCTAAACAAGAGGAACTGAAAGAGGCTGGTAAACCCTTTGAATCCGAAATGGTAATTAACTTAGGTAAAGTATAATGTTTGGACTTCCTTTAGAATTAATCACTATGCTTTTCTCTACTATTCTTGGTGGTGT
>Ga0181606_10001676_pt1 | contig 19351 bp, 16 predicted proteins | sample 041ome_10_FD_132994 | JGI IMG/M metagenome (GOLD analysis project Ga0181606, IMG submission 132994) | Coastal salt marsh microbial communities from the Groves Creek Marsh, Skidaway Island, Georgia - 041412US metaG (megahit assembly) | ecosystem: Environmental > Aquatic > Marine > Intertidal... | reverse complement strand
TGATCTCGCGACCCTGGTCGGAGTGGAGGTTGCCAGTCGGCTCGTCCGCGAGGATGATCTTGGGCTTGGCGATCAGGGCCCGGGCGATGCCCACGAGCTGTTGCTGGCCGCCGGAAAGCTGGCTCGGGTAAGGTCCTTTTTGCCGACGATGTGAAAACGATCCAGCATGTCGCAGACGATCGAGTCGCGGTCCTTCTTCGGCGTGTCGCGATAGGAGAGCGGAACCTCCAGATTCTCGTAAACGGTCAGATCGTCGAGCAGGTGATAACTCTGAAACACGAAGCCGATGTTGCTCTTCTGCAGGGCGAAGCGCCCCTTGGTGTTGAGCTTGTGGACGGCGGTGTCCTCAAACCAGTACTCGCCGCCCCAGGCGCTGTCGTGAAGTCCCAGCACATGCAGCAGGGTCGATTTGCCGGAGCCGGACGGCCCCATGATCGAAACGAAGTCGCCGGACGCGATTTCGAGATTGATGTTACGCAAGGCGTAGAAAGGCCCGCCTTTGAGAGGGAAGATGCGTTCGATGCCGCGAAGGGAGATCATGAAGCGAAAATGGAGAAAAAGAAGGAGGGATAACGAGCTTCAGCTGAGCCAGGCCCGGGCACGCTCATGGAGAGGTTGGCGAGGTGAGGCTTTATCCGCGGCGGGATTCGGGGTGGGGCGCGTGGCCGGCTTCGAGGTATCTCCGAGCTTGGTGGCCGGGGTGATGGGCGGTGTCGGGGCTGGGTTTGTCACCGGGGTGATGCGGGCGGACTCATCCGCGTGGACCGCGGGGCCCACTTGAGTGAGCTTGGGTTCCGACGGAGCGGGTCGGTTCAGTCGTTCCAGTCCACTCGCGCGAATGGCCGGCGGATTCGGCAACTGGTGCTGTACGGAAATGGGGAGCCGGGCTTGGCCAGATGCAACGGGCGCAAGAAGGGCACAGATTACCGCCAACCAAAGCGTGGAAAACGGAAGGGGGCGGCGTTGCATGCGGCAACTATTAACAGAACGCGTGCCAGACCCGTTAATATGATGCTACATACTGACAGTCAGCAACTAGTGATATTCATAAGTTTTCAAGCCTAGCCTTGCAGGATCGGGTTTGAAACCGACCCGTCCCAAAAACGGGACAATCAGGACGGCGGAGGGAAGAGCACACGGAGGTGCTCGATTTGGCCCTGCTCATCATTCCAAGCGAATAGATGGGGCGCGTCCGCGCGGTCCAGGCGTTTGATCAGGCGCGCATCGATGCGCTTGGCCAGCTCGAGCGACCGCACCCCTTGGGCATCGCAACCCAGGATGCGCGCATAGGGTTTAAAGACCTGCGGCCGACCGATCGCGCGGGCGGCATCCGCGGGCAGTGGGTCCGGGTCGCTTCGCCCGGAAGAATCCAGTACGAGCGCACTGTAGGGGAGGCTGCGCAGATCGATCCCGGCCCGTTGGCCAAACCGCACCCAGTTTGAATCGGCAAAAATGGCAGAGGGGGGAGCGGCGAAATGGTGGCACCAATGGCGCTCGTTACCGGGTGTCAGCATGCCACACGGACCCTGATGGGGGCAGGGATAGATCACCCGGAATCGTCCCTGCAGGCGCTCCCGCCATTTCACCAATTCCCGGGCCACCGCCGACGTCCCGGGTTCCAGCCAGAGGACCACGTCGGCAGCTGCGATCACTTCCTCCAAATCCGCGGTGGCATCGGCATCCAGTTCATTCAGGACGTGACTGATGACCAAAGTTGTGGGCCGCACCTCCCGGTCCCACGACTGCACGGCCAGTTCGGGGAACGAACTGCGCGCCCGAGCCGCCGCGAATGACTCGGCGTTCAGGGAGTGGTCGAAGAGCTGGAGCTCAGTGGCCGGATCATTCGCCCAGTCGGGCCAAGTTTGCAGGACCCGACGTCCGGCAATCCCGGAGCCGCAGCCCCAATCCAGCAGGGGGCCGGGCGGGGGTGACCATCCGCGGCGCTTCAATTCAGCGAGCACATGGTCCCACTTCCAGCCAATGCGTTCGCCGAAGGTGGCATCGTAGTGCGCCAAGTCGTATTGGCTTTCCCAATACGGTACTCCGGCGGTCACGCCCTGCAGGAAACCGTCCCGCAGGCGATCCAGGATGCCCCAATCCATGTTGTCCCAGGGGAGCGGATTCATGCTGGCGGGAACGATACGAATCCTCAGCCGACGAGATCGATGCCCAGGTGACGGGCGAGGGCCTGGGTTTTGACGCCATACAAGGCGGCCAGCTCCCGGGCCCGGGCGATGGCGGCCGCCCGGGTCGAGGCGTTCGAAGACGGATCGAGACGAGCGATCAGCATCAGGTTTTTCGCGGTGTGCTCGGTGGAAATGAATTCGAAGGCTTGTGTTTCAAACCCCTGTGCCTCCAGCAAGAGCGTGCGCAGGGCGTCGGTCAAAAATTCGGCCTGTCGTTCGGCAAAGATGCCGTGGCGGAGGGCCGGTGCCAGGACCGGTGCCGGGGCCAGTTGGGGGCGCACTTCCTGATGGCAGCAGGGCGCGACAATCAGGAGCCTGGCGCCGGCATTGATTCCCGCGAACAGGGCATCGTCGGTCGCAGTGTTGCAGGCATGGAGGGCGATCAACACATCCAGTTGGCCCGGCGGCTGCGCGGTGATGTCGCCGGCCTGAAAAGTGAGGTGCGAGGTGATACCATGCGCGGCGGCGACCTGATTGCAGGTCGCGACCAAATCCGGGCGCCGCTCCACACCGGTGATGCTGGCGCGATCGCCGAGCAGGTCGGCCATGGCAAACGTCAAATAGCCTTTGCCGCTGCCCATGTCGGCGACGCGCAACGCATCCACTGGGTCGGGGCCGAAGCTCGCGCGAACCAGCTGCTGCAGGATTTCGGCGAACTTCTGGATTTGGCGCAACTTGGCGGCGGCGCCACTGCGCGGCCGGCCCTGCTCGTCGGTCACCCCCAGGTCGCGCAGCCACCCGGAGCTGGGATCGATCAGGCGATCCTTGGCGCGATCGTGGGCGGTGGATGCCGACGGCGGCGCACTGTCAGCGGTCTTGAAGCGCACCCGGGGCCGACCGTTGGGGGCGGTCTCGAACTGCACGGACTGCGCCGGGGTGAAAAGGTGGGCGTCGAGAAACGAACCACCGAGCAGGCGCCCGATTTCCCCGATACCTTCCTCCGGCGGCAGGTTCTTGGTGATATCGCGATCAGTATGGCGCCAGACAAAGCACAGGTGGGGTCCGGCCTTCAACTCGACGGGCCGCACGTAGACGTTGCGCAGGGTGGTATCGGCACCGCGATACTTGCCCAGCGTCAGTTTGCTGAGGGCACCACCCGCCACGGCGGTGCGGAGGGCGGCGAGAAAACGCTCACGAGGAGGGGGCTGCGACATGGATTGGGCGATTGAGCAAGGCGGGCAGGATCGAAGCCAGCCCCAAAGCCTAACAAGGGAAATTGCTCAGGGAAAATCAGTTGCAAGCCTACTGCAGCCGCCTGAGCTGAGGGCAGCTGTGAGCGACAAGTTGGTAGAGCATCCGGGGAGGCCCGAGTTTTTGGTGCAGCGATGGCCCCTGTTGCTGGGGTTGATCGTGGCTAATGCCGTCATCTGGCTCGCCGGTTGGGGGCTGTTGCAGCTGAAGCGCGCCCAGCTCGAGGTCGAAGTAATGGAGAGTGAGCGGGCCTTGGTGGAGAGCTACCGGTTTGTTTTCCAGCGCACGATTAGGGAATATCTGGACACCATTCGCATCTTTGCCGGCCACGAGGAGCTGCGTCGTTTGGCTTACGACCCTTCAGCCGAGACGGTTGCGGGCATCGAGCGTGAGGCAGCATCGAGATGCTGCTGGTAAAACGCAGTCTCGATCAGATTCGCCTCATCGGTGCGGATGGGCGCGAGTTGTTGAGGGTGAACCAGGGTGGGCATGTGGTGCCGGTGACGGAGTTGCAGGACAAATCAGACCGCGACTACTTCCGGCGTGCGGCCACGTTGTCCGATGATGGCGTCTATGTATCCCGCATTGATCTGAATGTTGAATACGGCCGGGTTGAGGTCCCTTACAAACCGGTCATCCGTTTTGCCAAGCCCATGCATGCCCCGGATGGGCGTTTGGAAGGTGTGCTGGTCATCAATGTATCCCTGGGCCCCTTGATTAATTTCTTCGAGGAATTGTCTGCCGCGTCCGCAGCGCAGACGCGCATGCTGGATTTGAATGGCTATTGGCTGCGGGGACGAAACCCGACAGAGGAGTGGGGAGGGGTTTTGCCGGAGCGGGCGGATTACACCTTTGCCCGAGAATTGGGGTATGCCTGGTCCAGGGTGGTGACGGAACCCAGCGGCCAACTGCAAAAGCACGGGGGTCTGTTTACTTGGCATCGCGTCGACTTCACGACCATCGACGAGTTCTACGGTGCCGTAACCGTCGTAGCTGGCGAACCTCGCTACATCCTGGGGTCGGAAATCGACGCACCGGCATGGGCCGCGGTGACGCGGGTCGACCGCTTGCAGTACTGGATGACCGGGATCACGTTCAGCATCCTGGCCAGTCTTGCCTTGATCGCCTTGTGCAATCTGCGGGCGACGGCCCGGCGGGAGAAAGACGCGCTGCAGGAGGCGGCGGCCGCCGCGGAAGAAAGCGCGCAGCTGAAATCAAAGTTTCTAGCCAACATGAGTCATGAAATTCGAACCCCCATGAACGGGGTCATCGGCATGACCGACCTGCTGTTGGAAACCGAATTGGATGAGAAGCAACGCGGTTTCGTGCAGACCATTCACCAGTCCGGTGAAACCCTCCTAACCCTGATCAACGACATACTGGATTTCTCCAAGATCGAAGCGGGCATGCTGGTGATGGAGTCCGTGCCCTTCGACCTGCGCATCCCGATCGAGGCCTCGTTGGTCATGCTGTCGGAAAAACCCCACCAGAAGGGCTTGGAAGTGGCCTGTCTGATCGAGCCCGACGTGCCGGTGCATGTGCGGGGCGACCCCACCCGGTTGCAGCAGATGATCACGAATCTCGTGAGCAACGCGGTGAAATTCACCGACTAGGGCGAGGTGGTGGTCCAGGTGACCCGTGAGACGGAAACGGGCGCGCAGGTGCGCATAGGTATCAGAAATAAGGATACAGGAATCGGCATTGACGCAGCCACCCAAGCGCGGCTGTTCCAACCGTTCGTGCAGGCCGATGAGTCCACCACCCGGCGCTTCAGCGGCACCGGACTGGGCCTCGCGATCTGCCGAGAATTGGTGGAGCGGATGGGCGGCAATATCACGTTGCACAGCGTGCCCGGCAAAGGCACGGAGTTCCGCTTCGCCGTCGACCTCGGGATAATGCCGGGCAAGTCCAATTCGGCCACGCCCTTCGTTCCGGCCGTTAGCGGCCGCGGCCGCATCCTGGTGGTGGATGATAATCGTACGAACCGGGAAATCTACCATCGCCAGTTAGAGAACTGGGGTTGCGAAGTGGAGGAAGCGTCCGACGGTCCCGAGGCCTTGGCGGCTCTCGAGCAAGCCGAAGCTGCCGGCCGACCGTTTCAGGTGATGATGATCGACCGCATCATGCCGAAGATGTCCGGTGAGGAGCTGGCCCAGCGTGTGCGCGACAACGAACGCTGGACCGATGTGGTACTAGTCATCGCCAGCTCCGCTGCCGCCACGTTGCCGCGGGCAGTCATCGAGCGGCTGCGCATTGCGGCGACCTTGCAGAAGCCGGTTCGTCAGGCCGACCTATATGAGTCCATGAGCCGGGTTTTCGCAGGTGGCAGCGGGGACTCGAAAAAGCCGGTGCGCCTGGGTGGGAGGCCGCGCTTTGAAACCTTCATGGGCGGTGAAGCGGTGCTGGTGGCGGAGGACAACGTGATCAATCAATCGGTGATCACGCTGCAGTTGAGCAAACTCGGAGCCAAAGCCGAGTTGGCGCAGGATGGCGCCCAGGCACTGACCGCCGCCACGGAAACGGCGTTTGGCATCATATTGATGGATTGCCAGATGCCGGTGATGGACGGATTTGAGGCGGTGGCGCGGATTCGTGAACTGGAAAAGCGCAGCGGTCGGGATCCGGCCTACATCATTGCGGTGACCGCCGATGCCACGGATGAGGATCGGGAGCGCTGCCTCAAGGCCGGGATGAATGACTATCTGTCGAAGCCGGTGCGGGTGGCCGAACTGGCGGCGGCGTTGCGCCGGGCCCTGGAGCAGCGCACGCGCGGCGTCAGTTGAACGAGACGTCGGGGCGGCGCCACAGCTCGCGGCCGTGGCGATACGTGGCCAGAACGTCGGCCGGGCTGACGCGGCCGATGATCGAAGCCGGCAGATTACGCGTATGACGCAGATGCGCGGCGGTGAAATCCAGGGCGACAAAGGTGGCTGGTCCGCCGCTGGCGAGCTGCCCGGGGAAGTCGTCTCCCAGCACCGTGCTGGCGTTGACCGTAACCATCTTGAGCAGGGCCAGTGGATCGGGGGCCGCGGCTTGCGCCGCACCGAATTGGGAGCGGGCCAGCCGATAGGTGAAGTCGAGTTCGGCGAAGAGATTCGGCGGGTTGAGCATCACGTTATCGGTGCCGAGGAGGAGGTTTGTGCCGGATACCATCAGCGCGGCGACCGGCGGCAACGGCAGGCCCAGCGTGGCGTTGGCACGTGGGTTCAGCGCAGCGGTCTTGCCGGCCCCGGCAATCAGGGCGATTTCATCCTCGTTGGCGACGGTGAGGTGCACGATGAAATGCGGATCGAGCAACGCGATGGCCCGGGCAAGGTCGCCCTTGCCCGTACGGTTCAGGGAGACGTCGCGATAGGCCTCGTTTTCCAGACAATGGATCGCGCGCAATTTACCCAACCGCCTCGTAACATCGCGTACCTCGCGCCAGGCCACGTCCGTCAGGTCATTCATCGTGCTTTCGGAAAAACCGTCAGCAATCGCGAGCATGGCCTCCAACTCGGCGCGTGACATGGCGGGCAGCGGGGCATTGTTGCAGTCGAGCTCGTCGTGGTCGAAAGGGGATTGGTCGAACTGACCCATGGCATATGATCTCACCCCGACGGTGTCGGCCGCGGCCCGCAGCCGCGCGACGCCTTCCACGCCTTGCTCACGGAAATCCAAATGACAGACCGTACCGGTGGCCGCCATATAGCGCAGGTGTTCTTCGATGTGGGTGCGATGGGTCTCCGGATCGATTTTCGCCAGCTCGCGGTACTTGTAGCCATGAGGGCGGAAAAATCCTTGTTCGAGGGTAAGGCCGGTGGCGCCGTCGGGCAAAGCGCTGTCACCCACATGCGTGTGCGCATTGCACAACCCCGGCAGAACCACGGTGGTCCCGGTCACCAAATGGGGGGCTGCCGCGCCGAGTTCCAGCGCCGTAATGGTGTCGCCCGCCCAGGTAAAACGGGCGCAGTGCCGCGGTTCGAGTTCCGGACCGTGGAGGACGACGCAATCGCGCAAGGTGGGCATGCGACCGAACGTGAAGGGCCGCGGGTATTTGCCAATACTTTGTCCCGGCCCGGAGGTTGCCTTTTCCCGCGGAGCTGCGTTTCAATGCCGCACCCCATAGTTATTTTACCATGAAAACTACCCCTAGAATGAGAGTGTTGGCAGCTGTCGGTTTGTTGAGCAGTGCCCTGTTGGTCCCCACCTTGCGCGCCCAGGATTGGACGGATGCTCAGGGCATGTCATTCTCCGGCGAGCCGGCCGGACTCGTCGGGCCGCTGGCGCTTTTCCGTATCGCGGAAGGCCGTGGCCGCCGGCTGCCGATCGACCAGATCCGTCCGGAGGATGCCTATCGCTATGATCAGGGTCTGCGAGCGCTGCCGCCGCGCGCGGCCAAGTGGAGCGATGCCCAGGCCCGCGTGACCAAGCAGCTGGTCGGTAATGTAATGCGCCTCCAGGAAAACGACCGCCTGCGGCCGTACGATCTGTCAGCCATCCCTGAACCCGAGCTGCTGGTCGTGATGTATGCCGAGGGCAGCGATGAATCGACCAAGGAGTTTTTTCGCGCCGCCATCCCGCGCTACAACGACCTCCAGGCGAAATTCCCGGGTATGTTCGAAGTGTTCTTCTTCGGCGTCCGCCACACGCGCGGTGAGCATGTCGGCTTGGCGGAGAGCCTGTTCATGCCGTGGATCGTGGCCGACATCGGGATGGAGGGTAGGATGACCGAGTTGCGCCCGTTCATTCCCGAGCTGCCTCCCGGCATCCTGATCATCGGCCGTCACGGCGTGCCGATCACTCAGGTGCAGGCGTTCAGCACCAATGAAGTCGAGAAGATCTTCGATCAACTGGCCGGCCTCCTCGTCGCCATGGTGCCGAACAATCCGAGCACCTGGGTCAAGAAGGTGAAGTTCTACACCGACGTGCGCACCGTTGAGTTCGCCGCCGGTTCCTGTGACCCCATGCTCGTGGGGCCGCCCCTCATGAAGGCAGTGCTCGACAGCATCGGTGTGACGGCCTTCACCGTCGACATCACCGTCGATGCCACCGGCAAGGCGACCGCGGCGACGGCTCGGCCGGGTGACGGCCTGCCGGAAAAATACATCAAGTCTGTCGAGCGGGCGTTCCTTTCCGTGCCATTTGTGCCGGCCATCAGTAACGGCCAGCCGGTCGAAGGCTCACTGACCTACACCTACAGTGGCGTCGACGTCATGTAAGGTCGGGACGCCATCCATTTAGCCGAAGCGCCGGTCCAACAGGGCCGGCGTTTTTGTTGCGCAGGATTGCCAGGATGGCGTGGCGCCACCACCCTCATCGGCATGTGCCCCAAACCCCTTGCGATGGCCGCCCTGGTGGGGCTGGCCGCTTCCCTCAGTGTGTCTGCCGCTGATGCCGACTGGGCCGTCTACCTCGGTGACAAGGCCGGCAGTCATTACTCGACGCTCGATCAGATCAATGCCGCCAACGTCGCCGGGCTGGAGGTGGCCTGGACCTGGCACGCGGGCGACCTGCGCGGGAACAGCACTCAGATCCAGTGCAACCCGCTGGTCATCGAGGGTATTATCTATGCCACCACGCCCAGTCTGAACCTGGTCGCGCTCGACGGCGCCACCGGCCGCGAGCTCTGGCGCTACACGCCCCATGAGGCAACCGGGGTGAATCGCGGCCTGGCCTGGTGGGCTGAGGGGGATGATCGCCGTATCCTGTTCGGAGCCGGGCCCTGGTTGCAGGCGGTGGACGCGGATACCGGGCTGCGCATTCCCACATTTGGCGAAGACGGCCTGGTCGACCTGACGAATGACATGGGCCGCGACGCGGCCGGCTTTGCGGTGCAGGCCAACACTCCGGGCATCGTCTACGGTGACCTGATCGTCATGGGCATGCGACTGGGCGAAGGGCCGGCCCCTTCCGCGCCGGGGCCCATTCGCGCCTACAACGTGCGGACCGGCGCATTGGTTTGGACTTTCAACACCGTGCCTCGGCCGGGGGAACCGGGCTACGAAACGTGGCCGCCCGACGCCTGGCAGGTGATGGGTGGCGTGAACGTTTGGACCGGCATGACCATCGACGAGGAGCGTGGACTGCTGTTTTGCCCGACCGGCTCGGCATCATTTGATTTCTGGGGCGGCGACCGGGTGGGTGACAACCTGTACGCCAACTGCCTGCTCGCGCTGAAAATCGAAACCGGCGAACTGGTTTGGCATTACCAGTTCGTGCGTCACGACATCTGGGACCGGGACCTCCCGGCCCCGCCCAATCTGCTGACCATCACCCAGGACGGCGTGCAGATCCCGGCGGTGGCGCAGGTCACGAAATCCGGTCACGTCTTCGTCTTCAATCGCGAGACCGGCGAACCGCTGTTCCCGATCGAGGAAACGGTCGTGCCGCCTTCCGACCTGTTGGGTGAAGTGGCCGCCCCGAGCCAGCCGCTGCCGGTAAAACCCAAGCCGTTTGCCCGGCAGGCCTTCACGTATGATGAGATCACGAACCGGACGCCCGAGGCCCGTCGCGCGGTGCTCAATCGTTTTTCCCGACTCCGGCCCCACGTTCCTTGGGCTCCGCCCAGCACCCAGGGCACCATCGTGTTTCCCGGCTTTGACGGTGGAGCCGAATGGGGCGGGGCGGCGACCGATCCGGATGGTATTCTCTACGTCAACGCCAACGAGATGGCTTGGATTCTTCAGATGATCGAAGCCGGCGACGGCACCAGCCAGGGCGAGCAGGTCTATCTGCAGAACTGCGTGGGCTGTCACGGTCCGGATCGGACGGGCAATGGGGCGGCGGGCATCGCCTCTCTGGTTGATCTGGGGCAACGCCTCAATCGCGACCAGGTGCTCGAGGTGATCACTCATGGCCGCGGCATGATGCCACCTTGGGGATTCCTGACCGAGCAGCAGCGCGAAGCGGTCACGGGTTGGCTCCTGGGGGAAAGCCAGCGGCCGGCACCGGCGTCGGCCGTCGCCGCGGTTGCGGCCGTACCCTCTGCTCCGAGCTGGCAGGTCTGGGTCCCGGATCGGGGCCAGCTGGAGCGCGCCCGGCCGCCGTATGCGCACACCGGGTACAACCGCTTTTTTGATCCGGATGGTTATCCCGCGATCAAACCACCCTGGGGCAGCTTGAATGCGATCGATCTCAATACCGGCGAATACCGCTGGACGGTGCGCCTGGGCGAATTGCCGGAGCTTACTGCTGCCGGCATTCCCCCCACCGGCACGGAGAACTATGGTGGCCCGGTCGTCACTGCGGGCGGGCTGGTGTTCATCGGTGCCAGCAAGGATGAGATGTTCCGGGCCTTCGACGCCCGCACGGGAGAGATTCTTTGGCAGGCCAAGCTCCCGGCAGGCGGCTACGCCACTCCGTCGACCTATGCGGTCAACGGCCGGCAATATGTTGTCATCGCCTGTGGTGGCGGCAAGATGGGCACGCCCAGTGGCGATGCCTACGTGGCGTTTGCCCTGCCTGAATAAGGACTGACTATGACAGGTTAGTCGGCGAAGGGTCGGCTCGACGTGGCCGCGGCACCGGGGAAGTCCGTCGGGATAGTCTGGGTGACTTCCCCCGTCGCGGCCCATTCGGCGCCACGCTGAAAGCTCACGATAAACCCGACGCATTCCATCGAATAATCCTCATGGCCAAGGGTCGTATGGAATATGCGACCGTCACCATAGGTGATCGCCATCAGTGCCGGTTCATGGCGGCCGGTGCCGCGCTGGTCGGTCGCCGAATAGGCGGTGGCCAACACGGTCAGGTTCTCGGCCGGACCGCGCAGACGGTCGTAGAGCTCATCCCGGGTATGCAGCCACTCGGTCGGCATGCCTGCGGTGATCGGGTGGGTGGGCTCGCGGACGGTAATGGTGAACTCGTGTTGCGGGCCATGACTGCCACCGCGTCCGGCGGAAGTGTCCCGGACCAGTTCACCGGCGTCGTTGTAATAAACGTAGGGGCCGTCCTTTTCATTGCGACCGCCCCAGCCACCGAGGCCGATCATGGCATTGTAGGCCGACCATTCCGGAAACGAATTGTCCGCGGCATGCACCGAGATCAGACCACCACCACCCGCCACGAATTCGTCAAAGGCCTGCTGCGTGGCCTCCGGCCAGGGAGCGGCCATCCAACCGAAGTTGGTCACGACCAGATCGTAGCGGGAAAAGTTCGGCGCAAAATCAGGGTCCGGCTTCGACTCTTCCAGGTCCTGCGTGGGCGGCTGCGAAGTGAGGGGATAGGCCGGCAACCACTTTGCACCGCGCCAGGTGAAGGCTGTGCGTTGGACATCGACGGTGAAGAGGCCGGTCTGTTCCAGGTAGGCCTTCATCATGAAGGTCGATTTTGGCCATACATCATGGTTGTTCTGACCGTCGATGATGAGGGCGCGCAGGCGGGTCTGGCCAGTGGCGGCCGAGACGAGGCAAACGCCGACCAGAAGGAAACGCAGCAAGTGAATCATGTGGGTATTTCGGGGTTGTCGACAGCTGGTCAGAATCTTGCCGCCTCGGCAAGCAGCCGACACGTTGGCGTTGAGCATCGCTCGTTCGCCCGTTGCTGTCCGGCGCGCCATCAGCGGCCCAACAGTGAAATCACCCGGCCGAGCGAAAATGTTGAGGCCAGACCCTAGTCAGCGTCTCCCTCTGCGGCGTTGACGAAGAGCAGAATGATGCCGACGCACGCAAACATCCGGAAAGCCGCATCCTGTCCGTTCCAGATCGACGATTGCCACATGAGAAACCACTCCGCGCCCACCGTGAGAAAGGCCACGAACCACTGCAGCAGGTTCAGGGTAAGCCCGAGCACGGCCAGACGCTTGGCGGCCGTGAACACCGACTGCTCGGCGCTGCGCCGAGACCACATCGACCAAGCGCCGGCGGCGATCATGACCCCGGCTACGAGTTCCCAAGCGATGATCGACCAGTAGAAGGCGTGGTGCAGCACGGGTGAGGTTATGGCCCGCCACATACCCTGGTTGCCCTCAAAGGTGGTGTCCATGGACAGCACATGTTCGACAAAGCCGTAATTCGAACCGTAGTCCGTCAGGTTGTTGAACACGACAAGCAGGAGGAAAAACGCGACAGCGGCGACAAGGGCGATCTTGCAATGGCGAATGGTCATTTGGGCGGTGGGTTGAATATGAATAGGGCTGACTAGAGTTCCGCCAAAGCCGGCGGTTCGGGACAGGTCAGTTCGATACCGGTCAGCAGCCGCCGGGGCACCGCGGACGTGGCCAGCAACTCGTTAAACGTGCGGGCGGCAGGCAGCACCAGGCGGGCCACGGCCCCAGGTCCCACGTGACCGTAGTCTGACAGTCCCATGATCGCGGCCGGTGCGGAGGTGACCAGGGCCGGCGCCGTCTCCAGCCGGGTATCCAGTTGAGCCTGACGCACGGCCTGCGTCCATACTTCCAGCCCGTCAAAAGCCCCCCACGCATAGAACGCGTCGCGGACATTGTCACTGCCGGCGGCCACGGTGACGCCTGCCTCCATGAATTCGTGGACCAGCGTCAGACCGCGCCAATGAGGCGTAAGCCGGGGCGCCGGGGCGGCGCCCGGTGCCGTGGGCATACGACCGCGGTTCTGCAGATACTGGTTGCACAAGGGCAGGGTGACCACGGCGATGCCGGCCTGGCGGACCAGGTCGATGGTCGAAGCGGCCCGCGCTGGTTCATGCACGGCGAGACTGCAGCAGTGCCCACAGGTCACGGGATGGGGGAAACGGTTGCGCAACACCGCCTCGGCCGTGGCGCGCAGGCACTCGGCGTGACCCAGCCCACTTTCATCCACATGCAGGTCGAGACCGAGGCCGATTTCAGCAGCCGCGGCCATCAGGTTATCGAGCTGCTTAGGCAGGTCGGGATTGGGTTGGGGAAAGCCGCCCAGCGCGGCGGCGTGGTGGTCGGCGGTCAATTCGACCACGCGACGGGCGTCTTTCCCGGAAAAACTGGCGAGATTGCAAAGGCTGACTGTCTGCAATTCCAACTTGCCCGCCCAGGCATGCTTGAGCTCCTGCATGACGACATGGGCTTCGCCGCCCATGTCCGATCCCGTGTCGAGGTGGGTGCGGAGTGCGATCGTGCCGCGGGTATGAGCCTGGCGCAATCCGAAGCCGGCCCGGCGGTGCAGGTCCTCCGGCGTCCAGTGAGCGGCGTCTTCGCGCAAGATACGAATTGCCTCCCAGAATTCACCGCGGGGATTCGGCGCGCGGTCCCACGTGTGGCATTTGTCGAGGTGGGTGTGGACATCAAGCAGCCCCGGATAAACGAGACTGCCCCCCAGGTCCTCCACGGCGATGGGACTGTCTCCGTGCGGCCAGTCGCCCGCGACATGGCCTTCGTGCCGTACGGCCACGATGCGATCATCGCCGACCAGAAGGTCGCACTCCAGCCAGGGTTCATGTCCCAGGGGAGGAACCGGGGCGGCGGCCGCGAGGGCGGAGGGAAGACAAGGCAGGGGAACCCGGGCGCGGCGCAGCAGCAGCATGACTATTTAGAAAGCGTATCCCGTGCCGCGCGAGGGCGATCAGGGCAGGTAGTCGGTGGTAACGATCGCATCCACCGTCAAGGCCCCCTGGGGCAGGATGCCGAGCGTCTCAAGCTGCTCGATCTGGGTGGCGAAACGCTCCGGGCTCACCCGGCCGATCAGGTCCGTACCGCCCTCGGGCCCCCGGCCAACCACCAGGCGCTCATCAATTATCATCTGACGGGAAAACATCATGAATTCGTCGGTGTTGTTAGGATTCGCCTGCTTCATCAGCGCGTGCGCCGGGGCCGGATCATGGGTCAAGTAGTCCTCCCAGCCGCGAATGTAGGTCGCGAGGAAGGCGCGGGCGGTGTCAGGGTGCGCCGCCGCCCACACCTTGTTGGCGACGATCACCGTGTAGGCATCGAAACCCGCGTCCCAGGCGTAAAGGAATTTTGGCATTTCCCCGCCGCCCTGAATGATGTGATAAGGCTCGGCGATGTAGAAGCCCTGTTGGATGAAGGTCGGATCCGCGATGAAGTTGGCCAGTTGGAAATTCTGCGGGATGATTTTGAAATCGATGCCGTATTTATTGCGCAGGTAGGGCAGAAACGCCCATTCGGGCCGGGCCATCATCGTCTGGCCATCGAGGTCCTCGAAGCGCTCGATCGGGTTATCCTGATGCAACATGAGCACCGAAGGGTCGTTCTGGAACACTGCGCCCACATGAATCACCGGCAGGCCTTCGTGGATGGCCAGGATCGTGTTGGTGCTGTCGGCCTGCCCGAATTGGGCCTGGTTGGTGGCAAGCTTTTGCATCACGAACGCGTTCGCGCCACCGGGTACTAACGTAACGTCGAGGCCTGCTTCGCGGAACCAGCCTTTGGCCTGAGCCTGGAAAAATCCGCCATGTTCCGGCTCCGGAACCCAATCCAACTGCACGGTGATGGGTATCAGATCTGCGTCCGGAGTGGTCGGGCTGGTCACGGTTTCAGGCGCCCGACCACAACCGACGACACCCGCAGCCAACAGCGTGACAACCATGAGAGGGAAAAACGCCCGGGATTTCATGCAGCCAGATTGGCTGGCATCCGAGCTGCTGGCAATCCCATGGCTGGTGATACTATGATCGCCGGTCATGCCGGGGACCTTGCGCGGGTTGCTCCGGCGGGTGTTGGATCCCGCGTCGTTTCAAACCCATCGTATCATGTCTGTTGTGTTGAATGGCCGCGCCTGCCGCGGTCGTTGGCTGGCGGGTGCACTGTGCGCCTGCCTTTGGATAAACGGAGCCGCGGGGGCGGAACTCACGCTCCAGACCGAGCGCAGTTCACCCTATGACCTGGAAATCAGCGGCGGCCTGGAGGGACAGTCGGAAGGAACCGTGAGCTATGTCCGTTGGGATGATCTGGCGGCATTGCCCACCACCGTGCTGGAGGTCGAGGGCGAGTTCGTGCCGGGGGAACAGTCCATCACGCTTCTGTTTTGTGGAAGACCTGTTGAAAGCCCTGCCGGTGGCGAGCGGCGGCGACACGTTGCTGGCGTACTGCTCCGACGGTTACTTCTCGATCTACCCTCCGGACTTCATCGCTGCGCGGAAGCCGTTTCTGGTTCTCGCCATCAACGGCGGTGGACCGGAAACCTGGCCACCGGAGGGACTGTCTTTCAATCCGGGGCCCTACTTGATCTCGGTCGCCGACGAAATCGTACCGGGCACCGAAGCGGTGCTCGATGTCGGGCACAAGCGACCGTGGGGCGTCACCTCAATCCGGTTCGCTTCCTATGTCGAAACCGTCGCGCCGGCGTACCGCGGCAATTGGGCCCAGCTCGATGCCGAAGCGACGGCAGGGCGCGAGATCTGGATCAACTCCTGTTCCAGCTGTCATCCCGGCCCCGGTGGGCTCGTCGGCGGCAACAAGAGTCAACGACCCTTCGAGGTGTTGTTCGCGCACGCCCGCTACAATACCGACTACTTTCGCAAATTTGTGCGCGACCCGCAGAGCATGGTTCCCGGCGCCAAGATGGAGCCCCATCCCCACTATTCGGACGCGCAGCTGGATGCGCTGATCGCTTTCATCACGGCCAATGACAGCTAGGTGTTTGGCTTACTCAAGCGGCCAAAGCCAGCTGGCGGGATCGGCCGGCGGGCGGGAGATCAGCTCCATCTCCAGCGCGACCTGCTGAGCCCGCCGCCACTTGGCGGCAGCCATAGGGGGCAACGGTTGCCCGTCGCTCCCCATAACATAGGGACGCAGGGCCGTGAGCGCGGCGGCCAGATGCGCCCGTTCGGCGGCCGTCTCCGCGCCGGCGCGTCTGGCCACGGCAGCCACGCTCAGCTCGGGCTCGGCGAACGCCCGCCGCCAGCCCTCGCGAGTGGCGGTGACAAAGGCGGCGAAAACCACCGCGTGCCGATCGGCCTGCTCACGGGTCGTGTAGAGTATCTCGGAGTAAGAGGCGAAGCCGAGCGCGGCGAAAGACAGGAAGCGCGTTTCGCGCGGCACGGCACGGGTCTGCAACCGCACGTATTCCTCCGAGGCATAGCCCTGCATGGCGTCGACACGGCCCGACAGCAGCTCGGACACGTCGTCCTCAACCCGCACGAGTTGGACCGCCTCGGGCGCGATCCCGGCGTTGCGGCAGAACCAGTAAAACAGGGCGTCGGCGTAGGCGTGCACGCCCACGGGCCGCCCGGCGAATTCTGCGGCCGAAGTGATGCCGGAGTCAGCGAGGGTCATGAACCCGGCCGGACTTTCGCGGAGCATCGGGGCGAAGGCCACGAGATCGTCACCGCGGTCAAGTTTTTGCAGCAGAACATAGCCCTCGATCGAGCCCAGCGTAGCGGTGTCCGGATCGCGTTGGAGCAGGGCGGTGCTGTCCTGTCCATAGGCGAAAGGGGTGACCGTGACCTCCAGCCCGGCGGCCGCGTAGAGACCGGCATCCAGGGCGACATACACCCCGGCAAACTGCGCCGAGGGAAACCACCCCTGGTTGAACACCACCGGGGTCGAAGCGCCCGCTCGCACAAGGCCGGTCAGGATTATCAGAACGAGCCAAGGCGGACGGGCGAATCGCATGCTTCAGGGATACCACAGACTACAATCACGCCAAGAACACAGCTTTTCACGTGCCGAAGACACTGGTGATCTTGACCGCAGACTGGCACTCGCATGCCGGCTTCCACGCGGCGTGCGTGAGTGACCGGCACTGATGCGGGCGCACCCTTGCGCGAATGGGCCGCGGAGGCTGCTCAGGGCCGCGACGCCGGAGACAGGCCGGCAGTAGTTATCCCTGGAAGTCGGCCCAGCCGACCATGGTTACGGCCACGGCTCCCGTCAATGCCGTCAGGGAAAGGATGATCACGCTCCAGTCCGCCCCGGTGAGATTATGCGCATGCAGGTAGGTGCGATCCGCCTGGCCGGAAAATCCCCGGGTCTGCAGCACCACCTCGGTCTCCTGTGCTTTGTGCAGCGCGCCCAGGATGACGGGCACGGCCACCTTGGCGTAGACGCGCACCCGGCGGATCACCGACAGTTCCTCCACTGCGAACCCCCGTAGCCGCTGGGCACGAATCACGGCTTGGATTTCGTCAAACAGCAGCGGAAAAAACCGCAGCGTGGACGTGACCACGAACGCCAGCTTGTAGGGCACGCGCAGGCGGACGAGACTGACCACCAGGTGGTTTGGATCCGTGGTGAAGACGCACAACGGCACCATGAGCATGAACGTGAGGCTTTTGGCGATCGCGTTCAGGCCGAAGAGTCCTCCTTCGCGGGAAAAGCGACTCCCACCGACGCCCCACCATCCGTCCGGGAGATTGAACAGCGTGGTGAGTTCCCGTCCGCCCACCAGCCGTTGCACGTGCTGCACATTGAAAAAGCCGTGCGTCAGGAGCAGGATCAGGAAAAACGGCATCATCACCTTGGCGATCAATCGCAGATACGCGGGAGGAATCCCCACGCCGGCGCAGCCGACGGCCACAGCGGCGGCCAACAGAAGGTTCAGCCAGGGATCATTCCACAGGATCGCCGCCAGGGTGGCCGTCAGGAAGACCGCGAGCTTGGCGCGAAAATCGAGCCGTGAAAAAGCCGTCTGGCGGTTCACGGAAACGAGGTCGGGCGTACTCATGGCGGCGTCGGTGCAGGGCTGAAACTGGCGGCGAGCTCCGCCGGGGTGAGGGCCCGGTTGTCAGGGTGGGCAGCCTGGGCGAGCACCACGGCCTGGGTGGGCTCCACACTGGTGGTGGCGAGGATCTCGGTGGCATGGAAGGCCTCCCGTAGCGGCGCGTCCAGCAGCAGCCGGCCGTCGCCCATGACCAGCACCCGGCGGGCGTAGTCGGGCATCAGATACAGATGATGCGTCACGATCACGATGGTATGCCCCTGGGCGTGCAGCTCGCGGGTCAGGTCAAGAATGGCACTCGCCCCGGCGGCCTCCTGTCCGGTGGTGGGTTCGTCGAAGACGAGAATCTCCGGCTCCATGGTCAGTACCGCCGCCACCACGACACGGGCGCGATCCCCCTTGGACAGTGAAAACGGATGGGCCTCGCGCAGGTGTGCCAAGCGCATATCCCGGAGCGCACGCTCAACCCGGTCCTGCCGCTGTTGAGCGCTCAAGGAAGTGCTTTCGAGGGAGAAGCCGACCTCGGCTTCCACGGTGGTGTTGAAAAGCTGGCGGTCCGGATTCTGCGGCACGTAACCGATGCGCTGCGCTAGTTCCGAGACCTTGAAATCACGCAGCGGGACGCCATCGATCAGCACTTCTCCCGAGGTCGGCGGCAACAGGTTGAGCAGATGCTGCAGCAAGGTGCTCTTGCCGGCGCCATTGCGGCCGATGATCAGGCAGTATTCGCACCGTGGAATCTGCAGGGAAATATCCCGCAGCGCCGTGGTCCCGTCCGGGTAGGTATGCGTGAGCTTGCGCACCTCCAGGATGGGGCTGCCTCGATTCTCTTCGGGAGGCGACCCGGGATGGAAGGCCTGGGCCGGCGGCAACCGGGGTAGCGCCGCGAGTCCCGCGGCCAACGTGCAGGGCAGCGGGCTCGCTTCGGGCCACAGGCCGGCCGAGCGCAGCAGCGCGAACGTCCGCGTCACTTCCGGTGGTCGGAGGTTGAGATGCTGGAAGAGATCCACGTCGCGAAACACCGTGGCGGCCGGGGCGTCCGCCACGATGCGGCCGGCGTCGAGCACGATGGCCCGGCTGACGGTGGCGGCGAGTTCCTCGCTGGCGTGGCTGGCGACCACGAAGGTCGTGCCGTGCGTGGCGTTGATCTCGCGCAGCAGGCCGAAGACCTCGGTGGTGCTGGCCGGATCCAATTGTGAGGTGGGCTCGTCGAGCACGACCAGCGGGGGCTGCTGGGCCAGCGCGGCTGCAAGCACGAGCCGCTGTTGCTGGCCGCCGGATAATTCGTGCGGGTGCTTGTCCTTCAGGTGATCCAGGTGCACCGCGGCCAGCGCGGAAGCCACGCGTTGATGGATCTCGGCCACCGGCAGACCGGCGTTTTCAAGGGCAAAGGCGACTTCGTGTTCGACGCGGGTGGTGACGAGTTGC
>Ga0181606_10001671_pt1 | contig 19365 bp, 10 predicted proteins | sample 041ome_10_FD_132994 | JGI IMG/M metagenome (GOLD analysis project Ga0181606, IMG submission 132994) | Coastal salt marsh microbial communities from the Groves Creek Marsh, Skidaway Island, Georgia - 041412US metaG (megahit assembly) | ecosystem: Environmental > Aquatic > Marine > Intertidal... | reverse complement strand
TGCTATTTTGGCCGGCAATGATTTTGCCACTGCGATTACCGCTACGGTTAACGCAATCAATGCGGACCGTGTCGCAGGAAATCACGCGCTCACCGCGACGGCAAATGGCGATCAAATCTCGATCAGCAATGGAGGGGCGGGCGCAGTGACGTTGAGCACTGTGACGGCCACTCCAGCGTCGACACCAGGCATTTTTAAAATCGCCGGTGAAATTCTTTCACTGACCGACGAGGCGAATACTGCAATCGACTCATTGGCGATGCTGGGCCTCGCCGATGAGAACGGGGCCGATGCAACCACCACGGAAACCGTCTGGGTCGATGAGAAGAATCCGCCCATTAAAATTAATTATGATGAGATTAATCAGCGTCTTCAGTTCAGCGTCGATCGGACCGTTCTGGGAACGGGAACGGATAGTAATTTTAATTCGTTCAAAATTTCCGGATCTCCCAATGCGGAGGATACGAATAATCTCGGTGTACCGGCTGAAGATGATGCGATCGAGTCGCTGATCCGCGGTGGTGAGGTGCTGTACACCGAACCCTTCGTCGCGGATGGCGAAGAGGTGCAGCTGAATGATAAACGCTACGGCATTGCGGTCGGCTATAACTCAGACACAAAAACTTTTACATTTAGAAGCGGATCGACGGGCGAGCAGATTGACGCGAACGGGGCCATTGGCGTTGATAGTGCTCAAAAAGCCTCCAATATTCAAATCGGACGCTTCTCGATCAGCACAACCGATGGCTCTGTGATTAATAGCACGGTTGATTTGAACGGTCGGGCCCTTGGACTGGGCGATAATCTGTTAATGGGGGTCGGCTCCACTAAGACGGATGCGATTTTTGAAGCAGGGCGTGGTTTGGGGTCCGAGCCAGCGATTTCGGTCGGCGCGCCTGCCAAAGAGGCGCTGACGGAAGTGTTTCGCTTGTCTGCACAGAACGGTGAGAATGTGTTCAACGTATCTGTGAACGGGATTAACGGGATTATTGAAATCCCAACCGGTAACTATGTTGGATCGACGCTGGCTGCGGCGCTCGAAGAACGTATTAACCAGATCCGCGATCCGGAAACCGGTGAAACCGTGGGCGGCGTTCGGGTGCGCTATGATGGCGATACCAACAGCTTCAACTTCACCACAGGCACCTCGGGCAATACGTCTACGATTAAAGTTAAGGGTGCCGCGCGCTTGGGGCTGGACGATGTGCCGCTGGGTGTGGGATCGGTACCTGAAATCTTTAATTTGGTTCAAGCAACCAATGCCGATGGTGTTGCGCTTTATGTGGATGCTGAAGGAAATGTGGTTGAAAGCCCGCCCGAGAACCTCGTCGAGGGATATTATCCCCTCTACATCGACGAAGGCGAATTAACCTTCGATAAAACCGGTAAATTGCTCAGCCCGAAAAACCAAGTGCATTATGAGAAACAAGAAGAAGGGTTCTCGATTTCATTGGATATTGATTTCGGCCAGAGCACACAGTTCGCTCAACCTTTCTCGGTCTTGTCGGTCGAGCAGGATGGTTTTACCTCCGGTCGTCTGGACGGTTTGGAAATTGATGCGTCCGGTACGATTCGCGCCAACTATACCAATGGTCAAAATAACCCCTTGGGTAAAATCGTTGTCGCTAACTTTAACAACCAAAATGGTTTGAAGCAGATCGGTAACGCCACCTATGTGGAAACAGCCGTGTCGGGTACGCCGCAAGTGGGTGAGGCGGGATCGGAAGGCTATGGTAATATTCTGTCGGGTTCTCTGGAGCGCTCGAATGTCGATATTACCGAAGAGCTCGTGAATTTGATCACGGCTCAACGGAACTTCCAAGCGTCGGCAAAAGCCATCGAAACCACAACAACCTTGACGCAAACCATCATTAATATCCGGATGTAAGTCGAGCGAGGGACCTAGGACATGGATCGGTTAATCTTCACAGCCTTGAACACAATTCAATCGGCGCAGGAAAATAGTATTGTCCGATCCAATAATCTCGCCAATGCGACGGTTCCAGGGTTTCGAAAAGATCTTGAGCCGAAGGTTGTTAAAACGAGCTTTCTCGATGCGGTTGAAGAGTTCGAAACACGGGCCTTTGCCTTGCGAGAGGGCAAAAACCGGTTCTCGCGCGAGGAAGGCCGGATCGATTACACCGAACAGCCTACGGATTTGGCGATACGGGGTGAAGGATTTTTCGTTATTCAACCCAAATCAGGCGGCGAGCCGGCTTTGTCGCGACGCGGCGATTTCCGGATTGATGCAACGGGGGTTCTGAGCGACGGGGCTGGTAACCAGCTGTTAAATGCACAGGGACAGCCCTTCGCCATTCCACCTTTTCGGGAGCTGTATATTGGCGATACCGGTTTGGTGAGCATTGAGCCGGTTGGTGGAGAGCCTGGAGAACTCGTCGAAGTGGGGCAAATCGCCACCTCTTTGGCATCCGGTAGCGATTTAAAGAAGTTTCCCGATGGTCATATTCGCGCGCGCGATGGCTCGATCCCGCCAACTGACCAAGAATCGCGTCTGGTGCAAGGATATTTAGAGAGCAGCAACGTCAATACCGTTGAAGAACTGGTCGAAAATCTGCGCCAGCAACGTGCTTATGAGCTCAATGTGAAGATGATTTCCATGGCCCGCGAGCTCGACGAGTCCGGCGCCAGCCTCATGCGCATGCCCAATTAGAGCCGCCTAAGCGCTCGTTCTGGCGGGCTGTTGGCGCATTTTCGGGCGATATTCTCCCCTCCACAAAGCTTTGGCACACCTCTTGCTTAGACTGAGATAACAGTCGTTTTAGGAGGACACAGTATGACCGCCAATGCTATGCACGTCGCGAAAAGCGGCCTGAATGCTCAACAAACACGGATGCAGGTGATCGCCAACAACTTGGCCAACGTCAACACATCCGGCTTTAAAAAAGACCGCGCCAATTTCGAGTCACTTCTCTATCAAGTGCGACGGTATGCGGGTGATCAGACCTCTGCAGATACACGCCTCACATCGGCTTTTTCGGTCGGAACGGGGACGCGCATCGTGAATACCGAGAAGATGCACTCACAGGGCAGTCTGATCATGACAGATAATGCGCTTGATGTTGCCATTGAAGGCTCAGGGTTCTTCCAAGTGCTCATGCCCGATGGCCGTATCGCCTACACGCGAAACGGGGCTTTCTCGCGCAATGAAGAAGGCACGCTAACGACACCCAGTGGCTATGTTATTCAGCCCGAGATCCAAATCCCCGAAGGGGCCACGAATATTAATATTGCGGCCAGCGGAATCGTCAGCGTCACGGTTGCCGGCGATGCGGCAGCTCAGGAAGTGGGGCAGTTAACGCTCGCCGATTTCCCCAATCGTCGCGGATTGCAGCCGATTGGTGAGAATATGTTTGTGGCAACAGAAGCCAGCGGTGGCGAGATTATTGCTAATCCGATCGAGCAGGGCTTTGGGAAGCTGGTGCAAGGTGCTTTGGAGGCGTCAAACGTGAACGTTGTCCAAGAACTGGTGGACATGATCGAAACCCAACGCGCCTATGAGGTCAGCTCAAAGGCCATCACCTCCGTCGACGAGATGTTGCGTTTCATCTCCAATAATCTGTAGGCGGTTCTGATGCGTCGCGCTTTAGCTTTATGTCTGCTGCTCCCGTCACTGGCGGGCTGTAGCACCTATATGGAAAATCGTCGGTCGGAGGATTTTGTTCCGATCTATGACACCATGGTACCTGAAATGAACCAACCGGCTGTGTCTGGCGCGATCTTTAATGCGAGCGCCAAAACCGGTCTGTTCACGACCGATCAGCGCGCCCGTACGGTTGGTGACATTCTCACCATCTCCTTTGTCGAGTCCTTTGCCGCTACGAAATCGCAAAGCACGCAAACCGCGCGCGACGATACATTTGGGGTGACCCTGCCCTTTAACCAAAGCGCCCTGCAAAACAAACTCACAGCAGGGGGGTCACAGTCCTTCTCGGGGTCAGGCCAAGCGGCACAGTCGAATAGTTTCACCGGCCAATTATCGGTCAGCGTCGTCCGTGTCTACAGCAATGGCAATATGGAAGTGATGGGCCAAAAAATGATCACGCTGAATAATGGGAATGAATATATCCGCGTGCGCGGCATTGTTCGTCCAGAAGACATTTCAGCCGACAATATTGTGCGCTCGTCGAAATTAGCAGATGCGAAAATCACCTATACGGGTGCTGGCGATGTCGCGGATACCGGAAAACCAGGTTGGCTGAGCCAAATTTTACGCGCAGTCGCACCGTTCTAGGAGTTTATTTATGGTCGTTCGGTTTTTCCTGAGTGTCACACTGCTTTTAGGGCCTTTCGTTTCGGCCTTTGCGCCGACAGCCCGTGCGGACCGTTTGAAAGATATGGCATCGGTTGCCGGCGTTCGGAGCAATCAGCTGGTCGGCTATGGCATTGTCGTGGGCTTAAATGGGACGGGTGACGGCAACACGCGCCTGACCTTGCAAACCATTCAATCCATTGTCTCGCAATTTGGCCAGTCCACCGATATTTCGGGCATTAAAGGTAAGAACGCGGCCGCGGTTATGGTCACCAGCGACTTACCTGCTTTCACCAAGCCCGGCCAAACCATCGACGTCACCGTGTCCACATTGGGTGAGGCCAAGTCATTGCGCGGCGGCACTTTGTTGATGACGCCGCTTCTCGGGGCGGATGGCCAAACTTACGCAATTGCGCAAGGAAACTTGCTTGTAGGCGGGCTGGGCGTGCAAGCCGGCGATGGGTCGTCTGTTGCCATAAACATCCCGACCGTTGGCCGCATCCCACGCGGCGCTTCCGTCGAGCGCATGGTCGATACGCCTTTTCTCAATAATGATTTCTTGGTGCTCAACTTGCATCAAGGTGACTTCAGTACGTCCTATCGCTTGGCAGAGGCTGTGAATGATTTCTTCAATGATAATATTGCCGTGCCTCTTGATAGTTCGTCTGTTCGGGTTCGCGCGCCGGCCGATCCAGCGCAGCGCGTTGCGTTTATGAGTTTGATTGAAAATATCGACGTAGACCCAGCGCGCCCGGCGGCCAAGGTGGTGGTGAATGCGCGCACCGGCACGATTGTGATCGGGGGCGATGTTCGGGTTACGCCTGCTGCTGTGACCCATGGGTCGCTGACCGTGCGCGTTAATGAAGATCCACAAGTCACACCCACCCAAACAGTTATCGCAACAGAAAATCAAGTTGCTGCGACGACCGATGGCGCGGTGGTGACCCCAAATAGCGATATTGAAATCGATGAAGAACAGGCAAAAGCCTTTGTTTTTGACCCGGGTGTCGAACTTTCGAGCATTGTCGACTCGATTAATGCGGTTGGTGCGACGCCAGCGGATCTCGTTGCCATTCTCGAAGCCTTACGGCAAGCCGGCGCTTTGCGGGCCGAGCTCGTGATTATTTAGAGGTTGCCATGAATCCCGCTCAGCCGATTGGTGGAATTGACAATATAGATAATTTGCGGCGGGTTTCGCAAAACTCTCCGTCTTATCAAAAAGCACTGCGGGCAGCGGCTGAAGAATTTGAGGCGGTTTTTGCCAAGCAAATGTTAGAGCAATCGCGCCAATCGAAACTGGCGGATGAGCTTTTTGGTGGAAATGGATCGGACACATTTCGATCAATGTTAGATCAAGAATATGCCCGAAACCTGGCGCATAACACTTCTTTAGGGATCGCTGAGGCGTTGGTGCAACAGCTCAATGGCTCTGTGCGGAGCGGGCGGTAACCGATGGCCAGTCTCTTCGATATTGCGAAAAGTGGCGTCCAGTCTTATCGGCAGGCCTTGTCGGTAACGGGTCAGAATATCGCGAATATCAATACTGAGGGTTATCGCCGCCGCGAAGCCAATTTGAGCGAGGTAACGGCCAGTCAAGGTGGTATCACTGCGGTTGCCAGCCAAACCGGCTTGGGGGTTCGGGTCGACGGGATCCGGCGATCGTTTGACTCATTTTTGCTCGATCGATCCAATTCGACGACCGCTGAATATGAGCGGATCAATGCATTTTTAGATCAGCTCAAATCGCTTGAAAACACGCTCTTGCCCTCAGATGCTGACTTAGGAAGCCAGATTGGCCGCTTCTTTAGTGCGCTACAAGAAGTCGCTGCGGCCCCGGGCGATTTGCCCCCGCGTATTCTGGCGCTTGAGGAAGGTCGGGGATTAGCCGAAGCCTTTCGAACTTTGGCAGGTCAGCTCGATGATATTCGTCGCGGCGCGCTGAGCCAAGCAGAAGATGCCGCGACTGCGGTTAACTTGCTGAGCGATCAGCTGGCCGAAGTGAATGCGCGTTTATTATCCGCGGGTCAAAGCGGCAATGCACCTAATTCTGTGCTGGATTTGCGCGACCGGCTGATTTCGGATCTATCTAAGCTGGTTGATGTCACGGTGGACTATGGTGATCGCGGCATTGCGAATTTAAGCCTCGGAGGTTCGGGCGTCGGTCCGAGCCTCGTGAGTGCGAATAAGTATAATAAAATTGGGATTGTCGATAATCGAACCAGTTTGCAAGCGGTCATCCTATCCGGTGGCTCGCAAACCCCCACCAACCAAATTGGTCGAGGCGCGCTGGCCGGGTTTATTGATGGATATGAGTTTGTCGGTGAAGCTGTCGGCGATATTGATTTCCTGGCCTCATTGGTGACGCGTGAAATTAACACACAACACCATCTCGGTTTAACAATGGATGGTGTTGCGGGAAGCGATATGTTTGCGGCGCAAGGCCTATCCACCGAGCTCGGTCGCGCCAATCGCGGTGAAGTCACGGTTGATCTTTTGGTCACCGATCCGGGCTTGTTGCCGAAAAATGATTTTACCCTCACCTATCGGGCAGAGGCGGGCGCATGGTCGGTCACTTCGGGCGATATTGCGCTGACGGCACTTGGGAATAATCGCTATTCAGCTGATGGCTTTTCTTTCACGCTCGGGGGCGCGCCCAAAGATGGCGACATTGTCACGCTTTCCCCGAGCGCGGGCGCGGCGGCCCAAATGCAGTTCTTGCTCACCCGACCACAAGACCTTGCGGCGGCTGGTGCAACCAATGTCATGCAAGACACGGCCAATGAGAGCGACGCCACTTTAGAGCTGAGCCAGATCGAACTGGCGGCGGCGACCGCGCCACCGCGCTTGGATACGGTTCTTAAAAATTCGGCTTCACCAGTCGTCGCGACGCAATTTTTGCGCGACGGTGTGGTTGCGGCAATACCGGCAGGGACAACCAATATTAGTCTGTCATCCTTCGCGGAACAGGCTCGCGCGCAGTTTGAGGTTGGGCTCACTGAAATTCGGAATAATCCGCGGCTAAGCGTGGCGTTGACGACGGGTAATGAGACGCAAAGCTATCGGTTCGATTTATCGTTTGCCACCGCCTATCCACGTGAGGTCGGCGATAGTAATTGGCGCGAGCTGACCGATTTAACGCAAGCCCTTAATCGGGGTGTTTTGCGGGCCGATACAGGCGAGTCTCTGGCAGATCTCGGTATTTTTGCGAGTGGCGCGGGGGGCCAATTGACGCTAGCGGCGGCGGAGGGACAATTCGCCTCCGGCACTCAATTTGACCATGCCAATGGCACAGTCAACCCAATTGTGTCGCAAGCGGCTGCGGCTTCCACCATTCAAATCTTTACCCGTGAGGGACGCCACCTTGCGGGCGCCCCGCTGACCGCTGATCAAATTACGAATTTGATGACGGCGGAAAATGGTTTTACGGCGGGTGCGGATTATCGCGCCGATTATCTCAATAATATGACCCACGCCTATCGGGGCATGGACTTAACGGTCAGCCGCACGGGCGGCATGCAACGCATTGATATTGGCGCGAATGGCGATCGGGCCAGTGCTTTGGGTGGTGTCGATCAAATTCCGGTCAGTGCCACCGATCGCTACGCCCTGGCGGTCACCCTCGATAATGGCCGAAGCCTGTCGGTTGACGTGCCCAGTGGAGCCTCGGCTCAATATGCGGCCGCACAATTTAATGCGGCGTTTGGCCCGCTCGGCGTGTCAGCGCAAGCGCAAAACCGCTTCATCTTAAGTGGCTTTTCGCGCACGGGCGAAGTGGCCTTTGATATCGAGTCGCTCAACCAGCGGCCCATTCGAATTTCAGCTGAAATAACCCCCCAAAATCTAGCCGGTCTCGTCGATGCGATTAATGCGGCGACCAGCTTGACGGGGGTGAGTGCGAGCTTGAATGCCAATCGTGATAAAATCATTATGGTCGCTGAGCAGGCTCAAGATGTCATGATTGGAAATTTGGCTGCCGACAGCCCCGCTTTCTCTGCCGAAATTGTTAACTCCCAAGGCCAGGTTGTGAGTGATCGCGTAACCTTTAACCATGGGGATACGCCTGCAAATGCCGGGCGTTTCAGTGGGACGGTTGAGCTTTTATCGGCCGCAAGTTTTTCAGCAGAGATCGGCGACACGGTTCTGCAAAGCCGCACCGACCCCCATATCGGCGGACTGGTTGAGGTGTCGAGTAACCTCGATGGGTCCCTCAAAACGGTCAGTTTTTCTGCAGAACCAGAGGTCGATGGCAATTTAGAAGATGGCTCGGGCCTGCGTGCCTATGCGGCCTCGGCAATCTACGAGCTGACATTACCGGCCGAGGGCGAGGCGCCCGAATTTTCGGCCTCTTTATCCAGTGCGGATTTCGAACCGATTTCGACGGAAGAAATTACCCGTCGTCTGGTGGAGCAGTTGCGTGGCCAAGCGCCTATTGCATCCCTTACTGGATCGACTGTGGTGGCTGCCAATAATCGTCCTCTTGAGGGTGACCAAGTTACCGTTCGGTTTGACGATGCGCTCTACACCATCACCATGAAAAATGGTGAATTAGAAATATCGGGCGGTGAAGCGGGGCGGCTGACGGCTTTATATGACGCTGATGGCTATATTCAGCTTGTCACATCGGGCACACTCTCTGCCCAATCAATCTCTGTCGTTGACGACGCAACCATTGCCGGAAATGCCGATGCGGCTGCGCGCTTTGGACTCTCGGCCCCCGTTTCGCGCTTTACAGGATCGGCGATTGATCTGGCCGGCTCTGATCGGGCCATGACCTTCACCTTTAATGGTGTTGAGGCCCGCCTCGGCATTGATGAAAATGGAGCGCTCGACCAGTCGCAATTGCCCGACGGTCTATCCGTGGCCTGGCGTGATGCTGGTGTCGGCCAAGGGCGTCTGGTTTTTACTTACGACGCGGCCTCGGGTCCGATCGAGTTTGCGCAAGACCAAGCTACTGAAGCGCTCGGCTTTAAAACGACTAATCTATCGTTGACCCTTGGCGGCTCGGGCATCACCATTCGCTCGACCAATGGCGCCGTGGTCGACCTCGCCGCACAGGCCACTAGCCTTGCTGCGCAAAATGTAACCATGTCCAATCTGCCCAATGAAGATTTAATCATCATTATGACGGGCGGTGGTGCCCGCAGCCTGGGCGCCGCTTACGACATCGCTCCCCCGGTTTCTGAGCCGCCTGCCTATGATATTCGGGTCGTCAATGATGCTGGAACCAAAATTGAAATTTTTGATGCTGAAACTGGCCATTCAATTGCAACGCGCGATCTTAATGCGGAAGGGCGGGCTCGTTTCACCGATATGGAGTTCCGGGTGAACGGCCAAGCAGTTGCCGGCGATGTGTTTCATATTATGGCAAATGTGGGCGGCACTGGTGACGCGCGCAATATTGGCGCGATTTTAAGTCTCCAAAACGCGGATATTAACGGCACCTTCTCGGGCGGCTTCCAAAGCCTATTCGGTCAATTGGTCACGCAGGTTGGCGCTTCTGTTCGCACCAATGATATTGCACGTGAGGCCGCAGAATCCAGCCGCGACGCCGCGCGCGAAGCCGAAATGTCTTTTTCCGGTGTGAACCTCGATAGCGAGGCCGCCGCACTTCTTGAATATCAGCAAGCCTATCAGGCCTCGGCACGGGTTCTGTCAACGGCCCGAGAACTGTTCCAATCACTGATGGATGTGATCTAAGGAGAAAATCATGCAGGTCAGTACGAAACTATTTAATGAACGCCAAGTTGATCAGTTTTCTCAGCTCAATAAGTCGGTTCAGACCTTGCAAGAAAAAATTGCAACAGGCCAAAATATTCTCAAAGCCTCTGACGACCCTGTCGCCGCCGTCAACTTATCTGCGGCCAAGGAGCAAAGCCATCTTCTCGACCGTTTTGCCGAAAATGTTGAGAGTGCGAAGCGTCGTCTGTCTTTGGCCGATGGGGCCCTGCAAGAAGCCATTAATGTTTTAACGCGGGTTTCCGAATTATCGGTTCAGGCGGCTAACGGCACCTATGGCGCGGCCGAGCGTCGCGCGATTTTGGCCGAAGCCGAGCAATTAGTGCAAGTGGTGTACGAAATTGCGAATACCAAAGATGCGCAAGGCCAAAGCCTATTTGCAGGGTTTCGGAGCACTGGAAACGCCTTTGAACGTGATCTGAATGGCAAAATTAACTATGTCGGCGACCGCGGCGTTTCAAGTGTTCAAGTTTCGGAAAACATGAATGTGGCCACCAGCCTGGATGGTGGTTCGGTTTTTGCGCGTATTGAGACCGATGCCGGCCGGCAAAACATCTTCGACATGTTGCAATCGGCTTTGCGGGCCATTGATCCGGCCAATGATCTGGCGCCACAGGCATCGGCGACGGGTCAAGCTGCATTGACCTTTGATTTGCCGCGTGACCCCCAACAATGGGAATTTACGTTGTCGGGCAGTAAAGGGGCGGCAACCCTATCCGTCGCTCTCGCCGACGGTAAATATAATGATTTCATCGACGGCATAAATAGCCTGACAAATTTAACGGGCGTTCGCGCCGAAATGGATATGGCATCGGGGCACGTTCGGCTTATCGATGATGAAAATGGCGAGATCACCATGCGTGACATTTCGGTCGAAGGGGTAAGCCGCGCCCGCCCCGAAGGTGCCAGCACCGTCTTGTTCGCGACGCTCGATGGAGCGGGGCAGACGGTTGGCGAAGCTCGCCGTCTCGGGGATCGGGATTTACTGATCGGCAGCCTCGCGGAAGATATGAATAAGGGTATCGACCATTTAAGTGTGCAGCAGGCCTTTATCGGGGCGCAGATGAACAAGGCTGATCGCCAATTCGATGTGATCATGAAGCGCCAAATCGCTGTGTCGGAGCGCGTCGCGGATCTTGGGGAGGCCGATATCGCGGCCCTCGTCACCGAACTCCAGGCCATGTTGGTTAATCGTGATGCCGCCCAACAGGCTTTCGCCAAAATCGGTCAACAAAGCCTGTTCGATTTCTTGCGGTAACTTAAACCTTCTATCATGAGACACCATGTTTGACTTTATTCATATCGGGATGGGTAAGTGCCTATCAACATCTCTACAAACATTATGGGCACGGTCGGACAATTATAACTATGCTTCTGGTTCTCAGATTCAGATTGCAGTTGAAAAAATTATAAAAGAAGTGAATGACGCCGCGATAATAAATCAATTAAGGCGATTGCAGTTCTCGCTTTCTTCAGATGATGGGCTTCACGATCAGGAAAAGCCTAGTATTCTTAGCTGCGAGGGATTTACCTTTACTTTGTTCGAGAATCCCAGCTTGGACGTCTATATTCCAAATAAGCAGCAGGCTATTTCAAAAGAACTGTTAGCTCATACCAAAAATATTCTGATTATTATCAGGGATCCATTGCATTGGATAAAATCAGCCCACTCGCAAATGATTAAACAAGGTGGTTGCCTCTCGCTTCTGGATATGTCTGAGAAGAGACATGATGCGATTACTGGGAATTTGAATTTGTCCTATATTTTGGATATTTGGTCTCAAAACGGCGCAAAAATAACGGTCCTGCCGATGGAAATCTTTAGTGAGAATAGGGAAGAATTCTGGAACATATATGAAAGTCATCTGAGTGTTGCTCGGCCAACAAAAAATGGTGCTGTTCAGAATGCACACAGTAACGTGTCTAACTATAATACGTTAAAAACACATCAATCCTTGAATGCTTTACTCAAAGAGATTGAGCGCCGATTCCACGCGGTAGAGTTTCCCGAGAAGGAAATGTGTTTAAAAGCTACGAATATCTTGCGCGTCTGGGGAACACGTAGAGCTTTGGAAACAGCAGACGGCGATGATGTCGAAGCTCTTAATATATATTTGAATGAATCGTACCTTCAGGATTACGAGCATGACAAGCTCGATGTGAATCGTGAACTCAAGCAGAAAATATCCGACCACTTTATTTCTGCAATACCTGATGAGGACTACATATCAGCATTTGATATCAAGAATAGGTATAGAGAAGCGCTCTGGAAAAACTGACTAAACGTAAGATCCGCTAGGCAATGCGCGAGTGATACAATCAGCAAAAGATGAGCGTTTAGATGAACTTAATGGCTTTTGCCAATGGAACGTGGCGTATTGGTGGTCAGGGCACTGTCCCTAAGTTTCCCGCTGTAAACCTTGGGCGGTGAATAGCGGATTGAGTGCCTTTGGGATGATGTTGCCTTATCACGGATACTCCTTAAAGTGCAGTTCTATGCAGAATTCAGATCCCATTCAGCGTGAAGGACTGGCCCCGAATTTCTGGGAGCATAAGCCGTTGCGCGACATGAGCCCGGTCGAATGGGAGGCCTTGTGTGATGGATGCGGGCTGTGTTGCCTCAACAAGCTTGAAGACGAGGATACGGCAGAGGTCGTGTTAACGCGCGTTGCCTGTCGTTTGCTGGATGATCAAACATGCCGGTGTCGTCAATATGATAGTCGCCACGCCATTGTGCCCGAGTGCCTGGTTCTCACCTTAGAGACGATTGCTGAAATAGCGTATTGGTTGCCCAATAGCTGCGCCTACAAGCTGCTGTGGGAGGGTAAGCCCCTTTATGACTGGCACCCATTGATTTCTGGGACTGCCGATACGGTTGCGCAGGCTGGGATCTCTGTGCGTGGCATAACTGTGTCCGAAGAGGATGTAGAGCTCGCTGATTGGGAGGCGTATCTAATCGATCCACCCGAAGCGTAATCGCACCGTCTCCGTGTAACTTCGCCGTGTGACTAAACTGTGTGATCACGCTGTGTGGCCACGCTGGGCAACCGCGATTGTCTCTTTCGCACGACGCCGTCCTTCCATCATTTCTCGAGCACACAAAAAAACAGCGCCTCAAGGGCGCTGTTTATATGTTTGCAAGGGAGAACCTATTGTAGGAGGGAGAGGACAGATTGCGCTGTCTGGTTCGCCTGTGCAAGCATCGCCTGTGCTGCTTGTTGCAGTACTTGTGACTTGGTCAAATTGGCCGTTTCGGTAGCGATGTCGCTATCTTGAATGCGGCTGCGCGACTCTTTGGTGTTGACCACAATATTCGACAGATTATTGATCGTATATTGCATGCGGTTCATGGTGGCACCCAGATCGCCCCGCTCGGCGTCTATGCGCGTCAAGGCACCATCGATCACATTCAACATTTTCGATGCACTGGCCACGGTCAGAATATCCAAATCGCTAATGCTGGTGAGGTTGGCGGCGCCTGGAGCGGCTTGGAATAGACCACCCCCCGCTGCGCCATCCGCCGCAGTGTGCACTGAGAAGATCTCGGAGGAATGGAAGGTCACTTGGCCTGTGACGCGCGCTGTATCAACCGCGCCGGGCGTTGAGCTATCGCTCAGCAAGACAGGTGCGCCGACGGCAGTGCCAGTGTCGTCATAGGACTGAACACGCATGGGAGGTGCTGTCATGCCCGCGCGAATGGTCGCCGCGTCATAATTTTCCATGACGATGTCATAGCCATCCACGGAGATCAGATAAACCGTTTGCTTGTCGTCGGACAATGTTGCGGTAATGCCTGTCGCGCCTGAGCGTGCATTAATGGCATTTCGCAAATTGCTCAGATCGGCCAAGGTTTCGGAACCCGAGCCATTGCCGGCCCCGCCAAAATCGATTGAGGCGGTGACATCAGCAGGTTCGCCATCCATCCCGTAAAGGGTAAAGGAAATAGCGTCCGTCAGGCTGGCGCCGGCGAGCTTGTCAAAGCTGATTTGAACCCGTGTTTCAGCCGTCGCCCGTACACCCGTTTTGATGGCTTGAGCGGTCACGGCCTCAGCCACTTCCTTGGCAGTCATGCCAGGGCGAATATTCACCTCGGCTTTGCCAACGGGACCAAAGACTGTCAGGTCTTCGGCATCAATCACACGGCTGACCGCATCCGAGGCGGAAGTCCCGGAAATCGGTGTGGCCGCAGACGCGCCGCCCAGTAATAAAGCGCCTGAAACTGCAGTTCGCCCTGTGATCAGCGCTGTTGAGGGCGTGCCAACGGCTGCCGTCAGATTGCCATCGCTATCCAGGCGACGGAAGCTTCCGCGCGCCAACGTGTCGACGCCATTAACATCCATCAATCGCCCATCGGCATAGGGGTCATTGGTCTCAGGATCTCGGGCAACCACATAGCCATCTTCATTGATGAGCTTGCCATTATCAGCCACCCGATATTCGGTGACTTCCCCGGCACTGTTCACAAATCGTTGATGGCGGCTGCCATCTAGGATGGCGCCATCGGTATCGAGATACAGACCCGATGCACCTGCCGTTGCATATTGATTATCGACCGACGCAACGAGGTCTTTTTGTAAAGGCGCGGCCGCATCGTTCAATGCGACGTTGATCGTAAACTCATTTCCCGGAACCATAGACTCGACGATAATCTCGTCCAAATGGTTCAAATATGCGCCGACGCCTTCAGAGCTATAATCGGCTGCTGTTGGAATGCGCGCTTGAACAATTGAAGCCAAGGTGGCGTTATTATTAATCTCGAGCATCGCCAGCTCGGCCAAATCTTGGCTTGAGATGGGCGAGCCAGGCACGAAAACGATGCCGGATGAGGGTTCGCTCACATTCACGGTAAGGGTCTGCGAGATCGCATTTCCGCTCGCATCGGTTCCGGTGATGACAATATCAAATGTGTCATTGGCGGGGTCGAGACCACTTTCATTGAACGAAATACGGGTCTCTTGAACCGCGATGGCCGAATTTCCAACCGCGTAAGCTGTTGCGCTTGTGTCCAAATAGGTGTCGGTATCGGTCGCTAATTCCCATGTGCTGCCAGCGGCGAAGTCCAGCGACATGGAGAACAGAGCCGGCGTGTTAGCGCCGCTCAATGCGGTCACTTCCAATTCCCCATTTTCGTTCACACTGGCCGAAACGCGGCTTTGCAACTCTGTGCTGGCATTGATTTTGTTCGCCATGACGCGCGCCAGATCAAAATCCGTGCGCACCGACAATAAGTCGGAGCGAGCTAACGCCAAAGAGGTCTGATTAATGTTAATGGTTAAGGTGTCGCTCGCAATATCAAAGCCATCCAATGTGGGGTCAAGCGTTGCCACTTGTGCGGTCGCCGCTTGCATATTGCCCGACGTTCCAAAGGATAATGCGTCACCTGGTGTTGTGGCCGCCACTGTTGCGGTCAGATCGTTTTTGATGCCGGTAAAATCGAGATCGACACTCACGCCGCTATTTCGATTGAATAATATCTCGTGGGCACTTGTTAAGTCTGGGAATGTGCCGAGACTGCTGATGGAAACCCCATCGCTAACCCGCACTGATTTATTTAGCGCATCCGTCAAATTGGCGAGATGGGTTAAGCTAACAGCGTCATATTTTACAGCGCCGGAGATATAGTCAACGCCATCTACCGTGAAGGTGAGGCGCGCATCGTCTTGAGCCATGTCGGACAATGCGACATTGGCACCATTTACCTGGATCGTGTTTGTTTCACGGATGCGCGCATCGATCGCAACATCTGTGCCACCCGACACATATTTTGACATGGACAGGCTGGAAACAAGGCTGTCATCAAACACAAAAAGGAGACCATTGTCGGCACCGGTCTCAACGGATGTAAAGAATGTTGATCCGCCCACAACAGCGGGGTCGTTCAGAGCTGTGTTAACCTCACTAGAGGAAATGCTACCTGAGGCGTCGCCATCAGCTAGTGTAAAAACATAATCTGTATTGTTAATCGTGATATGAAGGGTGTCACCTGCAGCTAAATCGGCGGCTGTTAGAGATGAACCGTCGCTCAATAATGGGACGAGGCTGAATTTTTCAGCGGTGTTGGCAAAAGTGCCATCGCCAGAAGTCACGAGACCACTGACCGAAATATCATAATTCGCGCCTACGCTATCTGTGAGAGTATATTCGTCAAAACTTGCCCCTGCGGCAATGCTGAAGGTGGCGTCCAACCGCTCGCCATTGGCATTGGTTGCCGATTGCAGGGCGGAGAGAATAAAGGCCTGTGTTACTGAAGCGCCGGAGCTATCAATGGTTGCGGTATAATCAATATTATCAACCGTGATGGTAAGCTGATCGCCATCAGCAATAGCTGTAGCATCGGCAATACCGGCACCTAAACTGTTCAGATTGATGGTGTATAAGCTGTTGGTCGCCTGACTATCGTCTGTTGCTGAGAGGCTGATTTGATCAGCTGCAGCAGAATTTTCAAAGGTTAATGTGTCCGCTGACGTCGTAACGCTAATGTCGTGCCGCGATAGATCGAGCGCCAAGCTGCGGCGGAAATCAATGGTCACGTCGGCCGTGGGAGCTGTGCTTGTGACTGTGAATTGATTAAAATCATCGCCAGCGGCAAATGTGATTGCAATGGCGCCGGCATTTTTATCAACGGCTGCGTTCAGCGCGGTAACGATATCAGATTGGGCGATCACACCATCGCTATCGGCGTCGGCAATGGCCGCGGAGACGTATCGGGTGCCATCAACGTCAAAGACCAGACGGTCGCCCGCGGTAAAGTGGTCGGCACTGAGCGCCATACCATCAATGCCGAGATCGAGCGTGTTCGTGACTTCATAAGACAGAGCGGCAGGCGAGGAGAGCGCGCTGGCTGAGAGTGCATGGCTCGTGTGGTTTACGTGGGTGAATTGGAAATCCGCGAAATTATCACCATTGGTGATGGTGAAGATTTCGTCCAATCGGGCGCCACTGCTCGATGTGGCGTTTTGAATTGCTGTAAGCAGGCCTGAGGTGCTGACATCGGCTAATTTGGCTGTGGTGTAATTTGTACCGTCAACCGCGATGGTAAATTGGTCATTCACAGCTAAGTTGGCGGCTCCGATGTCGGCTCCGCCTGCGGCAACTTTCAGTGTTAACAGCATCTGCGCGTTGGAAACCGACTGGTCGGCTACTGCTGTTTTGACGAGCTCGGCCATTTCAGCTTCGGTGACGCTTCCCGCACCACTGGTGAGGTCAAACTCGGTTAAGCTTGTATAGTTTGTGCCGCGATACCCCAAGGTCATCGTGTCGGCATCTTCGTCGAAATCCTCATTGCCGGTAATATCGAGTGTTTGGTTCACGAGACCAACCGGGTTTTCATAAGCAGAGGCTTCGCTGAGTGTGAAGGGGTCGAGACCATCCGCACTGGCATCCGTGAAACTGATACTCGCGGTGAAATAGGGCGTCGCGCCAGTGCCACTGAGGGTGACGCTGCCATTTGTCGAGGTTGCGCGCACCTGCAAAGTGCCAGGGTATAGATTTTCAACTTGATCGGCGATTTCATTGGCCAAATCATTGAGCGAGTTGATCGCGCCGCCCAAAGGAATAGTAATATCGGTTTGATTGACGCGCAAAGTGAGGCTATCCGCCGACAGGTCTAGCTGATCGGCACCCGTGCCAAACTGAAGCCCAGCCGGCATTTCAATCGATAGTTGACGATAGCCCGCGCTATCAGAGATTTCCTCAGCCGCTGTAAATCCATCTAATTGGATTGCATTATTGACATGCGTAATCTCGACTGCGAAGGGATTACCGGCTTCGCGCGCGATGAAAGAGATGTTGCCGTCGACTTTGTCGCGCAAAACAACATAGCGATCATCTAATGTTGGATTATTCTCCACGGCTTCGGCAATGGCGTCGATAAAGGAGCCTTGATCAACAATATTGCTATTATTGACACGGACATTCTGGCCATCAATGGTAATGTCGAGCGTATCTAAGTTCGCATTAAAGCCCGCATAGTCAACATTATAGACCGAGACTTGGGCGACGGCGTTTGACGTGCCATCGAGTTTCAGACCGGTTGACGGTTCGATCACGGAGTTGGCGTCGGCGGGAATGAAATCCCCATTTTGATCGAGCGCATAGGCTTCCGAGGCTTGGCTGGTCGATAGAGTGTACTCGCCCAGAGCACCTGGGCGCACATCTTCAATGGTTACGGTATGCTTATGCTCATCCAAATAACCAATTTGGAAAGTCGTGTCTTGAAATGTTCCGTTTAAGAGTTTGGTGTCGTTGAAATAGGTGGTCTCAGCAATGCGTTGTAATTCATTCTGTAATTGCACCACTTCGGCATTGAGGCTTTGCCGATCGGCCCCATTATAGACCCCATTAGCGGATTGGACCGATAATTCACGAATACGCTGTAAAATCGCCGTCACCTCGTTGAGGGCGCCCTCAGCTGTTTGCGCCAAGGAAATCGCGTCCGAAGCATTGCGAATAGCGTTTTCGAGGCCTTTCACCTGAGATGTCATACGATTGACAATGGCTGCGCCCGCCGCATCATCGCCTGCATTGGTGATGCGCATGCCTGAGGCGATCCTTTCCATGGCCTTATCCATGCCCTGCATGTTTTTTTGCAGGTGATACAGCGTGTTAACCGCACTCATGTTCGTATTAATGTTACTCATTAGGTCCTCTCACGGGTCAAATACGAAAACTATCTCGCCGGAAAATGCAAATGCTGTGCCAAAATGCACGGCAGCTTTCTGTCGAGCGTCCTCACCGTCTCCAATATCTTCCCGTGTTGTGTCTTCCCGTAATTTTTCGTCATGTGGCGCGGCGATGGCACAGATTTTGAAAACATTTTCCCGAGGAACAGGTGAGATTTCAAATAATGGCCCACATGACCGAAAATAAGTTTGACGCAAATGCTGCCATCGTTAACGAGCAAACCAGCATTCGAGAAGCCATGATGGTCATCGATCGCGCCGCTTCTCAAGGCGCGGCTGTTTTGGCCTCCGATCATAAATTGATCGGAATGATCACGGATGGAGACGTTCGCCGTGCGCTTATTAACGGCGCGCAGCTCGATGATACGATTAAAGGAATTTTCAATTCAAACGCACTCGCTCTGCCCGATACAATGCAAGCAGCGGTGGCGCAAGAAATTATGATTGCGAATAATTTGCGGCAACTTCCCTTTGTCGATGCACAGGGTCGGTTTGTGCGTATGGCTATTCTGGGCAAAGGTGAGGATAGACTATTTAACTATCCCATTTTTATTTTGGCTGGCGGAAGGGGGACGCGACTATTCCCTTATACGGAACATACGCCGAAGCCGCTAGTACAAGTTAATGGAATGAGTTTAATCGAGCGTGTCATTCTCGCTTATCGAAAACAGGGGGCGC
>Ga0181606_10001664_pt1 | contig 19392 bp, 11 predicted proteins | sample 041ome_10_FD_132994 | JGI IMG/M metagenome (GOLD analysis project Ga0181606, IMG submission 132994) | Coastal salt marsh microbial communities from the Groves Creek Marsh, Skidaway Island, Georgia - 041412US metaG (megahit assembly) | ecosystem: Environmental > Aquatic > Marine > Intertidal... | reverse complement strand
GCACGAGCTTGATAATTTATCTTATTTAAATCAGGTATTACTGAAACAATAAAAGATCCTGCTGCTAGTTTATGATTATTAACGCCGTCATCACTATCTACTGTAACAATAAAACTTGAACCAGGAACTAGTCCATGACGATTTGGAAAATCAACTTGAATTGTTGCTAGTGCTTCGTAACTAATGTCATCACCTGTTGTTAAGTAACCTGTTGTTGGTTCAGATAATGTTACTGTAGCAATTAAAGGAAGTTGTGTTCCTGCTGCAACTGAAGTATAATCAGCAGTAAATGTTTGAATAGCACCTGCTCCATCAACTGAATCGACAGTTATTGTAATTGCTTCTTCAGAAGTTCCATCTAGTGCGGCACCAGGTACATTTAAAATATTACCTACATCATAATTGGCACCGCCGTCTGTTAAGGTAATATTATACGAACCTAGCACACCGTCTCTATCAATATCCATAACTGCACCAGAACCTGTTCCTGGAACAAGGGAAGGTACTAAACTAGTAGCAAGATAATAATCACTTATTGCAGTGCCTGATATACTTGCAGATGTTATTGCGCCTCGGTTAGGTGAATTATCAGCACCAACTCCAGTTACAGTTATTATTGCGTCGTTAGTTGGTGAATCACCTAATAAATCAACACCGGAAACTGCAAATGTTTGTCCAAGGCCGTAATTCGCACCATCATCGATTATAGAAGTAATGCTGTATGTTCCTGCAGAAATAGTAACTTCAAATGTAACGCCTGAGCCAATTAGTTTACTAGTAGATCTATTAAGAACTGTTTGCGTATTTACAGCAGTACCTACAATATCAAATAATGTAACTCCGCCTAAACCGTTAATAGTAGATACTGTTAAAACTAGATCATTAGTGCCTGATGCGCCGCCTAATACCGAACCGTCAATGGTTACAGTATCACTAGGAGCAAAGTTTTGTCCAGGTGTAATAATGCTAACACTATACCCAGTTCCGTTTCTTGTAATATCAACTGTTAAGTTTACTCCCGAACCGGAAGTAACGTATCCTGGATTATTATATACAACAACAGCATCAGGCGCGGTGCCGCTAATTGTAAAGGTCAAAATCTCTCCACCTGTATCGACACTATCAACTGTAAATAATAGATCATTAGTAAAGTCTATACCATTAACATTCCAAACAGTACCTGCTACCTTTAATCGATCATTAACACTATAACCTGATCCTATACTGTTTAACGTTACAGAACTAAACACATTATCAGTAAATGTAATATCAAATGTTGCTCCTGCGCCTGTCCCCCCATCTGGATTAGGAGAACTGTTAATAACAGCATTACCATCAAAGCCAGTGCCAGAAACAATAGTTAATCCAGTAACTGTTGATCCGCTTAACGTGGCTACACGTAAATATAAGTCGTTAGTTGGTGATTCACCTTGCAATGACGTACCAGGAATAAAAAGATTATCTCCTACGCGATAGTTGTTACCACCTGAATTAATAGTATTAATAGTATATACGCCAACATTGTTTTCAACGTTAACGTTTAATCCAATACCTGTTGAACCAATATTATTTGGAGAAACATTGGTATATGTTCCTTTATTTCCTATAATAGGAACTTCAAATGGATCGGAAAAAGATAATGTTGTAGGAGTTACTGTATCAACAAATGTAGCAACGCCGTCACCACGATCAGCACCTAAGTTTTCTACGATGCCAGTAGTATCTTCAATATTTAAAGTATTTTCACCTATTAAATAATTTCCTACAATAACAGGAGTTATGTATTCGCCGCCGCCAGCACTAGTATCAATAACACCAGTAACTTGTGTTCCTTCTACTAAATTAGCGTTTATTAACGGAGCACCAATACCTGGACTATCTCCATCAAACGGAATTCTTGTTTCACCTGCTTCAACATCAAGTTGTACAAAAAGATTTCCAGCAAACCCTGGATCTAAAACACTAAAGCCTTGAGCTGCAATGCTAAAGTTAGGAGAACCAATTGCTGCGCCAGTGTATAAGCCCGCTTTACGCAACTGTGTATAACCTGTTAATAAAGATTGGCCAACTGATGTTCCCACTTTTGCTTTTGCATAGTATGTAAATGTAATATCATCTATAATATCTAGTGCAAGAAATGAGCCTTCAGCTCGCGCTGAACCAGGAACACTTGGTTCTAATGCTTTAAGAGTAAATGGATCACCTTCACCGAGATTATGCGGTGCCTGGGTAACAATAGTAATTAAGGATTGTCCAACTCCGTCAGTACCATCTGAAGCATCAGTTGTAATAGAAAAGATGTCCATTTCTGTACCTGGAAGTTCGTATATTGAAGGATAACCCCTTAATGTACCAATAGCACTCCACTTAGTAGGCTGTAGACCATATTCAAAGTCAGCGTCAAGCATAGCCAATGGTGGTGCAACACGCATACGTTCAATAGCATCTGTGCCAAAATCGTATGGTCTAATAGTTAATTCTTTTTCTTCTACAAATACTTGTATATCATCGTTTGCTGACATTGACGATGTATTGTAATTTAAGTGTATTGTAGTAATAGTGTCAGTTGTTTGTAAGAATTTTACAAAATCTTCGTCGTGACCTTTTCTTTTGTATGTTACAAAACCACCAGTTAGATTATTACCAAAATTATAAATTATTTCATTAGACGAAGTATTTGTAATTAACAGTATGTCTTCTAAATCAAATTTACCTTGTAATTTAATGTATCCTTCGCCGGTTGCTTCGTATCCCGGTAATGCGGACAATCCTGATGTAATAACATTAATAATAATGCTTGATAGTGCTGTAATTCTTCCTGAGGCTGTGCCTTCTGCTGTTTTAGTTTCATCAACAAATTGTAGTGTTGTACTTAACGCTGTATAAGATGCATCATTATTTAAAATATAAGTGTTAATGAGGTCTCTTATAAATCCGTGTGTTTGAATTTCAGGTTGTCGGTCACCATCAACTTGAGCAACTGTTCCGTCCCAGTAGTATTGAACAATCCTATATGTTTCTGAATTGCCGCCGTAACGTAAATCGTGTAGGTATGCATCAATGACATACCCAACATCTCTTTCACACTTAGTTTGATTATAAGTATAGCCTACAAATCCCGACGTACCTGCATCAACTTGTGCTTGTATCCAAGCAGTTGCTTCTTTTTGTATAAACTCTTTATTTTCGTTTATTAAAAAATAGGCGTTGGGATTTAAGTTTTCTAATGCACCAATGCCTGGTTTAAATACGTAATTTTTAATTTGTTTTTTTGCCATAATTTATAATCCAAACGCTACAGCCAGTGTCAACGCTGTAGAATCAACATAATCCTTGTTTGTTACCGACTCTGCACTTATTGGAACATTTTGTACTACAGCAGAAACAAATGATGCTGTAGACGGAGTTGTTGATCCAATAGGTGTATCTTCAATAGTACTGTTATTTATAGGAATACTTAACCCCGAAGCATTTATACTTCCAACAAGGTTAGTACCTACTTTTAGTTGTATTCCTCCTTCACCGTTTATTTCTAAAGGAGAATTAATATCTTGACTGCTAGTAATTTCGTTAACTTGTAATATAGAATCGTTAGCAAAGATAATGTTGCCGCCAATTTGTAAATCTTTGGCTATACCTGCGCCGCCGTGAATTCTTAATGCACCTGATTCTGGAGATGTTGCGTTTGTTGTGTTAAAAATTTCAGCAGTATCAAATACTCCTTCAGGATTAATAATTTCTATAGTTCCTATTTCAGAACCATTTTCGTTTTTATAGAGTAGCGTATCAGGTGCAGATGGAGGAACAGTAAAGACTAATCTACCAGTTGTTTTACCCTGGGCATCATCTCCGTTACCACCATCTGAATGTAGTAATCCTTCACTATAGATACCTTCGTCTTCGCCTGTAATATAGAATCCTGTTAGTAAATTATTAAGCTCAAAGGTATAAGAACTTGATCTTGATAATGTAATTGTTGGGTTTGATCCGGCAAGCGGTTCAATTTCCCAACCTATTCCGTAGGTTACAGAAAAATCTGCAAGGACATCTTCATCGGGTGTGGTTCCAGCAGTTTGAGTAATTGATCGTAAAACAACATTTCCCTGTGCATCAACAGAGAATCCGTTACTAACGAATCCATATTCAGACCTAAACGGAATTTGAGAAACAGGCATAAAATCCTCCTAACTAACGTATTTATCTTTGTTTATACTGTAAGTGGATTTTGATTTTGAAAGTAATTGACTGTGTATATAACTTTTGCGCCGTTGTTGTCCGGTGTTGCTGCTGTGATTGCTGGATTAATTATGACATCAACATAACTAGAATTAACTGTTGCATCAATATCTACTATACTTCTGTTTGTGTTTACCCTAGAATATACCATAACTTTTGCTTCGTCTAAACTAGCAACTACCAAGGCTTTAATAATTTCTTTGTTATTATTATCAAGGTCTATTGAAATTGTGTATTCTGCACTACAGAAATCTCCTAGATAAAACCTGTCTAGGAGAGTATCAGCATAAACTTGCTTCCAAGGACCGTTGTGGGAGACTGCTCCATTATTTTTTAATAGAACACTCTTACCTAATCCTTTTGTAAAAAATTTATTAAAATCAATCATTATAACATATTTATTCGTTTGCTAGAGTAAACAGTTTGTTATACTCGGGCAAATACAAATATTCTATGTCGCTTTGTTGTAATGTCCAAAGGGCATCTTCAAGAGTTTCAACAAGGGGTTCGCCGCCTAAATTAAATGATGTATTAAACACAATAGGCACACCTGTACGCTCTTTAAAAGTTTTAATTAAACGATAGTATAATGGATTTTGTTCTTCGTTTACAGTTTGAATACGACATGTTCCGTCTACGTGAATAATAGCAGGAATCTTTTCTTCGATACCTGGCTGGCAATTTACAGCATACATCATTGTAGGCGAGCTTTCCATGCCGCGCAAATCAAACCATTCATGTACATCTTCTTCTAGAATACTTCCAGCAAACGGACGGAAGTACTCGCGTCGTTTAACTAAGTTAACATAGTCTTTGCCATCTTCAAATGTTGGATCAAATATTAAACTACGATTGCCTAATGCACGAGGACCATTTTCGGACTTACCTTGAAATAATGCAACAATGTTTTTCTTTGTAATTAAATCGATAACTTTGTCATCGTTACAATCTTCAACAACTGCATTATATTGTTTGGCCATAGTCCTAATATCAAAATCAGTGTATACATGCTCAGGACCTAAGTATAATGTATCCTGTCTTTTTGCAATAGTTCCGTCATCTGTTAATCTTCTATAAAATAACATTGCTGCACCAATTGCAGTACCTGCGTCGTTTGATACTGGTTCACAATATAAGTTAATACCTTCATCTTTTAATGCTTCAAGATAATGATAGTTAGCGACACAATTTAACCCGTAGCCGCCGCTAATTACAACATTCTTTTTGCCTGAAATCTTAACAGCATATTTAATTAACTCAGCGGCTTGATGTTGTGTTTGTTTTTGACAAGCATATGCTAAATCACGTCTGTTGTCTAATGTAGTTAAATCTTGACCTTCTTGGGTTGTTCCTCCAGAAAGTTCAGGATACATTTCATGATTTACAAATCCTGCATTTGGATATGTTGGAATAATTAAATTTCTATTTGATACTGGTAAATCTTGAATTTCTTCAAACAATGGAGGAATCTTATCATTGGGGTTACCGTAAGGGAAAAGTCCCATAGTTTTGCCTGCTTCAATTGCACTAAACCCACAATATTGCGTTACTGCTTCATATACTTTTACAATTCCTGCTCTATCAGTAACTAAACTATTATATGATGAGCCTTCATCATCTGTTGCTGGAACTGGACCACCAGGATGCGGACCTCTAGTACCTACATGCTTATACAATGTTGGAAATTTTGCAGGATATTCACAATCAAAAATAGTTTCAGTTTCCCAGCCAAGAGTGCTTTCTCGATTTATTTCCATTGGAATAAATGTACCTGCACCGTCAATTATTACTGCTACAGCATCTTCAAAACCTGAACGATAAAAAGCACAGGCTGCGTGTAATTTATGATGTATGTGACTGTAATCAATTACCTGCGGATGTTTGTATATGTTGGCTTTTCTATTGATTAATCCTAGTTTACGTGCCATACCAGTGTAAACATCATCGCCTGTAAAATCAATTTTACCTGCTGTTTCTTGTAAATTTTGTGTATGTGCTACAATTAAATAATCTAATTTATCGGTATAATCAAGTATTTTAATCATAGAAGCAAAAGGGCCTCCATCATACTTGTGACGAGATAACCGTTCTTCTTCAATAGAAAATACTACTTCTCCATCTTTTAATAATGCAACGCCTGCATTATGTCCTCTAGCAATTGCCGCAATCCAAGTTGATTTATTCTTCATCTGTATCCTCTAAAGGTTTTCCTAATATTCTATCTATTACATAGTCGTGTATTTCCGGAGTCATAGACATTAATGATTCGTTATGTCTTGAAGTAGTTTCGTCCGGCATAATTCTAATTGGATCATACTGACGATCATGCAATCCTAAATCTACAATATTAAAATATTCGCATTCAGGGTAAGAAATATTTATTGGAAACGTTGGGCCTGTAACAATAGTACTAGGTGTTTCCATAGTATATGCTAAATGCTGTCCAACACTATCGCATCCTAAAAAATGTGTTGCATATCTAATTACAGCAGCCCATCCTCTTAAATTTAATTGTTCAGGCATCGCAACATCTGTGTCAAATTTTTCATCACTAAAATCAAACCCCATTTCAGCCATAGAAATAACTGCATAATTGTGTTTTTGTATTTTTTTAATAATGGCTTTAAAATCTTTAAATTCAATACTTCGTCCGGTATTATCAACAAATGCGCCGTCTAGATGTTGCATGCCTCTGCCAAACGGTTGAATAACTAGTGTTTTTTCTTTTTTAGTTTTTTCTTTAACTTGGTCTATTATTTTACGACCTATCAATAGTTCGTCTTTTGACAAGTACATAGTAGGTTTAGATAATTGTCTAATACCTTTACCGTTAATTTCAATGTCAAATGCTTGTGCTAGATTACATTGTTGATTATAATATTCCCAAATACGATATGGCTCTGTAGTTACAATATCTCTATCTTTGAGTTTATCTTTAAATAAATTTTTATGCCAATTATCGTATGCACGATGATCTAGTTGTGGGTGTCCTTTAAATGCATCAGTTCCACCTTCACAAACAATTATAAAATCGTCGTCGCCGCTTTCTTTAGCATAAAGTTCAAACGCAGGAATAGAGCAAAGTACACGCCCGTATCCACCGTTAATAAAAAAAGCCTTTGATCTCATTCAGTTATCCTTTGTTGGTATAACTTACTTATTGAGAGATCGAAGGCTTTTGTTTAAATGTGAGTCTATTAATATGAAGGATGTTTTGGAGCCGTAATCTTCCAGGCTGACACTCCAGAAAGTCTTGTTCTAGCACTTTCTGCAAATGCAATATATGCATCAATTAATGCATCTTCTTCATCTTCAAAATCATTAACTTCTCTTGCTGCGGTTAATTCTGCTGCTGTTCTTTCTATTGAATCGATGATTGCACTTGGATCCTCGTGGGCTCTAGTATATCTAGGAGGTAATACCCATTCACTGCCATTCCATGTTGGAAGTCCAGCGTATAACGAACTAAGCACATTATTACTGTAAGAATGTGAATAAACTACGGCTGGTAGATCACCGTCTGCTGGTGCAACTTCTTCTTCATAATCTGGAATGTCTGGATTACTAAAGCCTGCTGGCCACAACAGCGATGCTATTAATGGATCTGCTGCTGCATCAATTCTAAGAAATGTATGACCGTCGTGCTCTTGTAACGCGGGATCTGTTTCTTCTAAAGTTTCACCCATTGCTTCAACAGCATAGTATTGGCCGGTTGCGGTCACAACACTTACAGTCATATATCTTGGTCCATTGTACCAGCCATCAACCGTATTACCTTCTGAAGTCGCAGAGTCATATGGTTTATCTGGTAAAGTTATTGTAATACGTTTTTTAATACTCATTTTAAATATTCCTTTAGCAAAATTATTTATCTCTTTATTTATAGTTGTCTATAATTACCTTTGTAGGTAATACGTACAGCACCATTGCCGCCGTTAGTACCGTGATTTCTAACACTTGCGCAAGGCCATCCTGCTGTACCGCCTACGCCAATACCGCTGTGTGTTTGACAACCTGTTTCTTCATAGCAAGCACATTTCCATATGTACCAACACATAGTTTCGAAACCTGATCTAGATGACTGTGTTGATGCACCTTGTTCAGCCATTCTTAAGTTAAGAGCATGGTCGCCGTCATATGAATATTGATCAACAACAAAGTTCATGTTCATATCAAACCAAGCACCTTCCTGCGCATATCTACGTGGCGGTGTCCACATTTGTATTCTCATGCAAGGCCAGCAACACGGGTTACAAGCACCTATCCAAACACGCGATGCATTCCACTCTCCGCTTGGCATCCAGCATATATTTCTAACATGGCTGTAATTAGACTGTGGTTTAACCCAATGCTTATCGTCTGGGCTTACGGTATTGTCAGAAACAGCATTTGAGCCAATGTTAACACAGCCGCATCTATCTCCACTGCACCAGTTTTTAAGCCATCCGCAGCCGTCGCCAACACCTGTACAATTTGGATTCCAATGTACATTCTTTTCTGTGCTGCCCCAGCCTGAGGCTTCAAAACAGCATAGTAACGAACCGCCGTTAATACAATGTGAGTTACCTGACTTGCCGCCTTCTGCACAAATACAGAAACAACTGTATGTACATTGACCTGGAATACATCCAGTACAGTTCATTACACAAGACGAATAGTTATAACAACTGTTTTGTCCACAGTATGTCGATGAACCGCCATTTACACAAGAGAACATACCCTGTGTCCAAATAAATCCATATTTGGTCATATCCATTGTATATCTTGCATATGTTCCTGGGTTTCCTGCATAGCCACCACCGCAACAACATTGACATCCACTACCACGGCCTCCTGGTGCCCAAACTTCAACGTCTAATTCAGCAAGAATACAGTCGTTAAATCCTTGTGCGTCAAACAAAGCACAACCGTAAAATCTAGCACAACCTGGGTTTTGATTATATAAGGATGAAAAAGACCAAGTCATTACACCTGATTCTAAGTTATCCTCTTCGTAACTTGCTTCTACTATTTTTTTCTTGCCTTGTAATAAATTTGATAGTTGACTCATTGCTTATAATTCCTTATTGGTATGTATCAGTATCTGATACAAATTTAATTCTAACCATTCCTAATCCGCCGCGATGGCCAACGTTTCTTACATCAGGGCATCCCTGAGCATACGGTGCACCAGAACCTGCTGGTGTAAATGGTATGCAAGCATCACCTTCATAACAGCCGCAGTGTTGCATTGATGTCCAACAACCTAACATACCGGGTTGTGTACTTGGTGAGTTGTGCGATATCGCTGCACCCATCCAGTTTGATTCCATTGCGCCTTGTCCTGATACATATGCGCCAGTAACTGATCCGTTACCGTTTGATTTAAAGTTTGCAAACGCTATTGTTTGACCTTTGGTAAACAGACCTTTTGGTCTTGCACTTGCATGGTTGTTATAATCTGGAGATCCAGTTGATACGTTACAAGTCCAAGTTTGAACACAACTGTATCGTGTATGATCCCATTGTACATCTGGGTCGTTATATGCTTCATCACCTGCTTTATAAACATATGCGCATCCTGGAGTAAACTGACTTGAGCGACCACATGCCCAACCGCAGCCGTTTCCTGTAGCGCCTACTTGGAAGTTCCAGGAACCAGTGATACAATAGTTTCTTGCAACAGCACAACATATGTGTGCGTTACCTGTATGGCACCAATGCAGACCTGCTGTGCCGCCTTGCGCACAAATACACCAACACGTACCACTATCGCCGTTACAAATAGTAGTACAAGTTGCAGAACTACATCCAGCCCAACAAAATCCGCCACTGTTAGTAGTACAAGGATGTCCTGTCATTCCACAAACATAGTTGTTTGCTGTTCCGTCAAAGCATATACAAATTCCTACATATGCACCTGACTCTCCTGGCATTGAATGGTTACAACAACATTGACAACCAACACTGCCTCCTGCTCCCCAATGTTCAACAAATGCTTTTCCGGAATTTGGTGCTTGCCAGCAAAATCCATACACAAAATCGTTATACTCTCGACCAGAACAGTAAATAAAAACTTTTCCTCTATCAACATTAGTTTCATCGGACTTGTTTGCCAAGTCGTATGCTTTTTGTCTAGTAGAAAGTAATTGTGTTAAACTTGCCATTATTATTCATCCCTAATAAATCTAATACGAACAGCGCCAAAACCGCCACGTCCACCGTGGTCTTTAACGTCTGCACACACCCAAGGAGCAGGTCCACCAACTCCCGGTGGTAGGAAGTTAACACAACCTGATGCTTCGTAACAACCACAAGTTCTACTTGCGAAACAGTGGTTTTCCATGTATCCGTGTAGCGGAGCCTTTGTTGCGGCTTCTAAAGCATATGTCATATTACTTACCCAACCGCCTGTACCGCCTACTGCGTAATCACTGTTAAAGTCTCCTGAGAATGTAACTTCTACACCTCTGTCAGCAATGTTTCCTGGCGGTGCTTGTACAACTTGATAATGATAACAGTGGTTAATACCTTGACAGTTTAAGAAGAATGTCTTAGAATATTGTCCTGCCCAGTTAAAATCTCCGCCATATGCTAGAGGTAATGTACATTGTGTATTACAAATAACACCACAACCATCACTATAACCTGCGTTACATCCTACAAAGGCACAACATCCACTAAATGGTGTATTTGTATTAACAGCATAATTTGCAAGAAAACAACAATATGCACTTGAACTTCCTGCAGAACATACAGAATATCCGCCATCGCCTCCTTCTGCACACATACAGTGACAAACACTTGTACCGTCGCAGAATAAAATACACGATGCTTCGCTTCGTCCTCTATAACATATGTCACTTGCATTACCACACGATATGCCTAGCATACCTGTTAAGTATGCCCCATTTGTTACGTTGGTAAATGTTTTCTTTAAATAAGCACCCGAGTTGCCTGGCAAACCCATACCACAACAACACATCTTTGCACCAGAGCCGCCTGCACCCCAAAGATCTACTTCAAGTGTTCCGTTGCCAGGAGCACAGTAATAAAAAGTTCTTTGTTCAGATCCGTAAGGTCCTGTTGAACTATACATACTTCCTGGTTGGAAAAAGTATATCTGACCGTTTTTGAGGTTTTCTTCATAACGCTCAGTTGCATACCCTGATTTTTGTATGATCAATGTTGATAAATTTGCCATATTGTGTTTCCGTTATACGCCTGTTACTATCCAACCATATGTTGCATTAGCATAAGTTAATGTTACTACAGTGTTGTTAACATCAATTGTTAAATCATCTGCTGCACTTTGAATGTTACTACCGTTTCTGTCAACGGTAATAGGATTCGTAGCAGAAGTTCCACTAATGTCAATAACTTGTACTACATCACCCGCTTGCACATCAGTATCTGCTGGTAGTGTAATAGTAAACGAACCGCCTGTTGAATCTGCTAATATTCTGTCATTAGCAACAGCGGAGTAATTACTAGTAATATCTACTCTTAAAGCAGAGCCTGCGGTTGGAGTTGTAGAAATATATCTTCCCATTTTACTATTCCTTTGTTAATGTATTTATGCCGAAGCCGTCTCAATACCAAACGCCACTGCTGTAACGTTGACATCACTTGCCCAGACAACTATCTGTTTACCGGCATCTATTACAATACCAGTTCTTTCTAGAACATCTCCTGCGCCCAATAGTGCGCCGTATTCTAAATATTCGTCCGCTTCTGCTGTTGCTGTATCGCACACAGCCAAACGAACTTCTCTTGTTGCATTACCTCTGTTTAGCAAACTTACACTAGCAACCGTAAATGTATCATCAGGTACGGTATATAATGAAGTATCTGTTGCTGCTGCTAGGTCTGCTGTTCCTAATCTTCCTGTAGCCATTATTTTATCTCCAAATTATTGTTGTAAAAAGTAATTCATTGCTAATGGATGACCAATGATACCTTTTTCAAAGTTTATTTTTGCAAGCGTATTTATTTGAACACCAGTAGTTGTAGTAATCTCATTGGTACTCATTAAAATAACACCTGCCGTCATACTGTTGACGTTCAGCTCACCTGAGCCGCCACCAATCTGTGATGCAATATATGTTTTAATTGCTTTTTGCGTTGGAACAATATTGTCACTGTTTGCGGTAAAGGTTCCATCTGTGCTAAACTCTGTAATCACAGCACTTGTGCCGCCTAATGAAACAGCACCTAGCGACAACTCTTGCAAGCCTGAAATGTTAAACGCTTCAGCATTAAGAGTTGCAACACCTGTACTTTGTTCAATACTGAACAAATCACCGACCTTAAAGTTACCATCTTGGTCAGTTGATGTATAGAATACACGCCCGCCTCCTGACTCAACAGTTTCGTTATCTTGATTTGGTGAGCTTGAAGGAGTTCCTGGATAATTGGAACTGACAAACCCGCCGGTACCAATATCTAAGAAGTCGTGTCCAGTTAGACGTACTTGCGAATATCTAATTGTAATATCAACAGATTCGTCGTGTTCTGGTGAATCGGTAATACTAATTTCTGGACTTATTTGTAGTCTTGCACTAAAGTTACCAGCAGAACCAGTTACTTCTGTACTCTGTACTAGTTTAAACCAAGTACTAGATATACCGCCAAATTCAACGTTTGAACCGTCTTGCGGAATATCTGTCATTCCTTGAACGTATACAAAACGACCTGTTTGATAACTATCTGCGTATCCGTCGCCGTTTACTTCTGCTTGTGCAGTAGCAAAACCTAAACCTCTATTAGACCAAGTAGGCTGAGTTAATACACCGTCGCCAATTCTAACTAGGGTTGGAGCATCTACTGTATTATTAGGATCTGTAAACGTAATTGTTGGTGCAGTTAAATATCCAACACCTGGATCCCAAATACGTACCTTAATAATTCTTTCGTCTTGTACTTGTACACGACCTTTTGCAGTATCTGCGTATAATCCGCTTGGAGGAGCACTAAATGTTACTCTTGGTTCAATTACGTAGTTTGTAGTATCGTCAAGTATTAGCTCAATTGCTGTTCCTGGAACAACGTGATCCCACCCGTCTGTATCATCGCTATGCTTTTTAACTGTTGCTAGTTTAGTACCAGAGTTATATGTGTCAATATATGCATACTGTCCTGCACCAACACCAGATTCAATGTAGATACTCATACCCGGATATGCTGCATCTAATTTAAAGTCAGTGTTAGAAATAGTAATGCTTGTGTCATCACCTGTTTGTGCAACGCCTTGAGAGAATACATATCCGTCGCCGCCAAAGTCGTCTGCTGGATCTAATAATCTAACTTCAAATACACCGCCATCAACTGTGTTAACTGCACTTATTGATGATCCGTAACCTTCACCTGTTATTGTAAATGTAGTTCCGCCTGGAGTATAATTTACACCAGCATTCTCATATTCTAAAGTTAATATGTTGCTGCCGTCGGTCATTACATAATCAACTGTTGCTTGCAATGCTTGGTTATTAACTGTTGCACTTACTGGTGTTTCTGCAGAATCGTCGCCTTCAGCAACTGATCCAAAATCACCATACGAGTTGTTACCGTTTGTGGCACGTATCTTGCCGCCTTCTTCTGCTAGGTAACCTACGTGTGCGTAGTATGTAAATATAGATACAAGTTCTGCTCTACCTAAGTTAGTAACCCATGCACCAATACCGTCACTTATGATTTGTGTATAATCGTTAGCAACTATTGAATCGTAGCCGCCATTGTGTAGCGAACCATCAACTTTCATACCTGTACAGGCTGTACCAAATGTTGATACGTTTTGTACATATGGTGAACGTGATAGAATCCATACATCCTCATGGTCTGGTCCCCAACCTGGATCAAGTGATGTAAATGCTCCTGCGCTTGGACGTTTTGTTCCGTACACATTTGCCGCGCTAAGTGTACCTGTTAGTCCTTTAACAGTACAGTTACGTAAACCTGTTGCATTTCTTAGATAGAACATGTCTTCTTCTAGAGAACCTAATACTGCGTTTACATAATAACGTGCAGCATAGATTGATCTATAGTTGCCTTCGTGTCTTAAGTCGTATTGCAATGCATCAATCATTAGATTAACATCGCGTTCGCAATATGCAACATCGTATGATGTATTGCCTGGTTGGTTGTCTGCAATATATGCTGTAATTTCTGCAACAATAAATGTTCTGTTTGCTTCTAATACATCGACAGCATATGTCCAATCAGTACCTGCATGGCGATTTGTATCCATTGAGCCTACTAAATTTGGCTCATCGCCAGCAGCATTAACTTTGTAATCAATATAATCATACATATTCTGTACAAGTTGGGCTGCATATGTGCCTGGACCGGTTGTTGCGATTAGGCTTGCTTTATCTCTAATAAATTTAACTGCACCAATTTCTGCTGCTAATTGGTCTGAAATAACCAATGCTGCTTGTGATGTGAAATACGATCTACCTGCAAATACTGCCATAACATTAGTTCCGAGAACCATATCATATGCTACTGCATCAACAATGTATCCAGCATCTCTTTCACAAGTTGCAACATCATATACTAGAGTTGGATTGTTCTTTTCAACCCAAGATAATGTGTGTGCTTGGATTTCACTTCTCTTAGCAATTATTAAAGAGTGGGCTTCTTGCAAATCTGCTGCTGCCCATGTAATTGACGGATAAGAAATTGTAGGTATGCTACCTGGACCATTATTAATTACATCAATAATAATATCTAACAATACTTCTGCTTGAGCATCTTCTGTTCCGCCAGTTATATAACCTGCTACAATGGTTTTTAATTCTTCAAATGCTGCTGCTGTTGCTGCTTGTTCGCCTGCTGGCAGTAGTGCTACTGCCCCAGTATAGTAAAGTCTAGCAGAAATAGTAGACGCCCAGTTAGTACCATATTGTATGTCAAAACTTAATGCGTCAACAATATAACCTGTATCACGCTCACAGGCTGCAACATCATAAACTAATGCAGGATAGTTTGTACCAATCCATGTAGTTAAATCTGAAATAATGTTTGCTCTATTTGTTTGCAAATCACTACGTGCAGTTGCTTTGCCTGATACACCAGTATCAGTAAATGTTAATGCACTTGCACTTCCAACACCGTTATCTAAAATATTAACAATTTCATTTGCAGATGCTATTACACCAGCAACTGCGTTTGGTGATTCTAAACTTGTACTTGTTGGTCTTGTTGTGTCTTGACTTTCAGCATTACTAGTAGATTTAGTAATAGGTGTGTTAGTAATAATATCGCTAATAATAGATTGCAATCTTGCTGTTGTATCTAGTGTATACGGAACATCGCTTGAATCAATTACTGAAGTTTGTGCAACAATTTGAGTAGTTCTTAATTCGTCACCAATGATTGCACAGTTCTCTGGAATAATAATTGGAAGTACTTCTTCGTAAATTCCAGTTTTGACCCAAATACTGTTAGTTGGTTTGCGTAATGCAGGAATGCCAGTATCTGTACCAGCAGTTAATGCATCTACAGGGATTGCAACTAGGTATTCTATTCTTGTTTGTGAATCATTATCTTCAAAATATGTTGCATCAATAATTTGAGTTATTGGAGACGCAACACTGTTTAATGTTTGATAATTAGTTGCAGGAGCAACATTTGACATTACAGCATCAATTACTGTAATCATATAATTGTGACTTGCAATTACTTGATCAACTTCGTCTGCTAATGATGCAATTACTGCGCCGCTTTCAAATAGTTCTAGAGTATATTCTCTAGTTTTAGCGTTTCCGCCATGACGTAGATCGTATAGATAAGCATCAAGGAATAATGTTGCATCTCGTCTTGTTTTAGTATAATCAGTTGTGTATCCTACCCATATTCCTGTTGGGTTATTGATATTCCATATTACATATTGTACAACTTCTTCAACAATAAAGTTTGTGTTAAACTCTATTAACTTTCCTGCACCGTAATGTAAAGGTCCGTTAAGAACTGCTTCAGCAGCATATCGTACTGTTCTCCAAGGCTTGTCCAATGAAATACCTGCATATGGTGCTGGCTGATCTGTTCCGCTTGCTTCAGATACATAATAGATATGGTTAATTGAGCCAGAACTCTTCCATTCTGGAGCATCACCGGCATCATTAACTGTTAGAACTTGTCCAGGAAGTCCGATTGGTAAGCGAGTAGGACCTGCGCCACCATAGTAAACTAGGTCGCCGTCTGTAGTTACTACAGAAGTTTCTTGTCCGCCTGCTAAGTAGTTCCACCATGTTCCTAGGGTGTCTTGATCTGGTCTGTTTTGTTCAACTGTTTCGTCCGAAGTATGTGATTGTACACAAACATAGGAATAGTATGTGCCTGCAACTGGAGAATATGTTACAACATCACCTAAGTCATATACGGCACCATCTGTCCAAGTGTCTTTAGGATAGAATCCGCTATTTAATCTTTCCCAATAATTTGTATCTGGTGGACGTATACCATTACTATCTGCGATAGCAAGATATGTATAACCACCAACACGAACAACATCACCAGTTCTGTAATCTTGAGTAGAACTATCATCGCCCCAATCACCTAGTAATCTAAAGCCAGTAGTAAACAAATCCCAATCATTTGGATTAGTTGTAGGAACACTATTAATATTGTTAGTCTTAGCAACGTATGAATATCCACCGTATGTTACAAGATCGCCTGCTTGATATTCGTTATTTGCGTCCCAACTATCTTCAAATTCTAAACCTTCAACAAATTGTGCCCAGTTTGATTCGTCAGTTCTAATATTAGTAGTTGAAGTATGATAGGTTGTACAAATCCATAGTCCGCCGCCATCTTTAACAACATCATTAATTTTATATCTAGTACCCGATGTCCAATCACCTAGGTATTCAATACCTTTGTGTGCATAATCCCAAAGAGATTGATCTGCTTCTAGTCCGGTTTCTTGGTCAGCGGCTGAAAGGTGACCTGTATTACAGATATAAAGTATACCACCATATTTTACAATATCGTTTTTTCTGTAACGAGTTGTTGCTGCCCACAGACCTAACCAATTAAAACCTGCAGAAAATAAATCCCATTTATCAATGTCTGCTTCTAAACCATCATCGTCTGCTGACAAAGTTGCGTTACTTGTGTGTTCTTCTGTACAAATGTACACGTTTGCACCAAATTTAACAATGTCATTAATTTTATATCTTGTATTTGTGACCCAGTCTGCTTTATAATCAAATCCCTCAGCAAATAAGTCCCATTTTGATTGATCTAATTCAAGTCCGTCTGTTGTATTACCTGCAGATGTGTGGTCTTCGTTTGCAATGTATAAGTAACCACCATATTTTACAATGTCGTTAACTTTGTAATACGTAGAAATTTGCCAATCTGATTTCCATTCTGTACCATCTGAAATTTTATTCCAGTAAGTATCTTGATCAGTTGAAAACAGGGCAGGAGCAGTATGGCCTTTAATACAAACATAAGTATTACCACCATTTCTTACGATATCGTCCTTATAATAGATAGTAGAAGAACTCCAGTTGTCCTTCCAAATAAATCTAATACGTCCTAATTTAAATTCAGCCATTGATTACTCCATCATTTGTTATATTTATGTCGTTATGATACATAATACATACTTGCTAACCATGTACCGTCAGCACCCCCACGCATATCCATTATTTCTTTAACTTTAATTTCTGTGTCAAAGCAGTTAATATTATTTAATGTTAGTACCATAGAACCAACATTTAATTTGTTAGTTGTTGCATCAGATCCACCGCCTGATATTCTAGAAGCAACATATCTTGCAATTGCCTTTTGTGTTGGAACAATCTCGTTTGAGTTTGCAATAAATGTATCTTCTTTACTAAATTCTCTAACAACAACTTGTGAACCTGTTGCACTAATACCGCCAAGTGTTAGTTCATCTAAACCTGTAAAGTCAAACAAACTTGAGTTAAGCGTAACAATACCAGTTGCCTGTTCTACTCTAAAGAACTCACCTACGCGGAAGTTACCGTCTTGGTCTGTACTTGTGTAGAACACTCGTCCGCCGCCTTGCTCGTAAACTTCCTGGAATGGTTTAGGTTCGTTACCTTCTTGGAAATCATAACCTTCTAAATACAACTGTGGATAGTTTGCACTTATAAAGTTACCAGTACCAATATCTAAGAAGTCGTGTCCAGTTAGACGTATTTGACTATATCGTTGACGTATGGTTATTAATGTACCATCATTTGGACTTTCTTCTACATCTAACGGTGGACTAATAGTTAGTTGTGCAGTATAATCTCCAGAAACTCCGGTAATAGAATCAATTGAAACTACTTTATATAATACATCGTCAATACCATTAATACTTAGGTTGTCTCCTGGTCCAGGAACATTAGTTACATTTACAACTTTTAATGTTGTGCCTAGTTGATAGATCTCTGCAAATCCATTTCCGTCTAAATCGCTTATTGTTCCAAGAGCTCTTGTCCATCCAGTTCCTCTGTCTCTAAACACAGGTTGTGGCAACACACCATTTTTAAGATATACTGTAAACAACACATCTTGCGTGTTTTGTGAATCTGTAATACTAATTACCGGTGCAGATGGATAGCCACTGCCTGGATCAAAAATTCTAAACTCAGTAATTCTTGATCCTACTGTTACTGATTCTAATATTGCTTTTGCACCAAACTGTACTCGTTGCATTTTAGTGCCGTTGTGTGAATACCATGTAGGTCTGCCGTTTCCAATTACTGCCGAAGTAAGCATACTATAGGAACCTGTATCATTAAATGTTTTTACAGTACTGTCGTCAGTAATTATTTCCCAGTTAAATGCCGACTGTGAGGTAGCAATAGTTTCATCGTCTGATGTAATTGCAAAATAAACGCCTGCGTTGTATTCTACTTTACTCCAGTTCTTTTGAACATTACTTTCGGTGTCATACCACGTTATACCGTTAAAACTGTATACTATTGCTTCATCACCAACTGCTACAAATCGATCTAATCCATATGTAATATGATTAAAGTCTGCTGTAATAGGCAACGATGCAGGTGTCCAAGTCACACCGTCTGGTGAAGTTTCAAATGCATTACCGTTTGTTATTGCTACAAATAATCCGTTACCATATGCAATGCTGTTATATGGACCGCCAAGTGTTGTACCATCTATCCATGTAGCACCGTAATCGTTACTTACAAG
>Ga0181606_10001663_pt1 | contig 19393 bp, 30 predicted proteins | sample 041ome_10_FD_132994 | JGI IMG/M metagenome (GOLD analysis project Ga0181606, IMG submission 132994) | Coastal salt marsh microbial communities from the Groves Creek Marsh, Skidaway Island, Georgia - 041412US metaG (megahit assembly) | ecosystem: Environmental > Aquatic > Marine > Intertidal... | reverse complement strand
TGGCTGGATAACTATAGGAATCTAACATGGCACTCTCTTACACAATAGACAAGATAGTACGCAATACTTCCGATGGGGGTGTTGTTCGTGTCCGGGCAATAGCCTCAATGACTGATGGGGATATTACTGTTAGCGACATGGTACACGCCAACTTCACTCCTGACGCATCTGCTGATGGCTTTGTAGATTTTGACAGCCTCACCGAAGCAGATGTTATTGGCTGGGTAGAAGCCACTATTGATGTTGATGCTGTTACTGCATTACTTCAAGCGAAGATGGACTCTGTGAACACCCCTGCCACTGCTGTTGGTATGCCGTGGGTTACTGAAGAAGAACCTGCCGAAGAAGCATAAAGACAACACAACAGGCTGGATAACTATAGGCGCGTAGCATGATAGGTGAAATAACTCTTGCTCTAGGTGTGGCTGATAAAGCATATAAAACTATCAAGACCGCTATTGAGCGAGGGAAAGACCTTAATGATATGAGCGCGACCCTGGGTAAGTTTTTTACAGCCCAGGAGCAGATATCAGAAGCTAATGTTGCAAGTCGGGAAAGATCAAAAACAGCCAGGCTTATCGCAGGTAAATCTATTGAAGAGCAGGCCCTGGAAATTGCAATGGCCAAAAAAAAGATGGAGACCTACGAGAAAGAGCTGAAGATGCTTCTTATATACACCAATAATGGGGACGTATATAGGGAGATGCTAAAACAAAGACGTATACTAAAAACCAGGAAGCTTGAGCAGGCTAGGATTGATGCAAGGCGAAAAGCAGATGTTCAAGATATCGTTATGATAGCATTAGGTCTTGGGGTGTCTGTCGCAATGGTTTTTGTAATGATAGGATTTATTGCTCAGGTTAATGCAAACCCAGAGTTGTATATTTAATTAAGTGGTAAAACTATGGCACTAGTACCATTAGAAATACCCCCAGGTATATATAGAAATGGCACGGACCTACAGCAGTCAAGTAGGTGGCGCGATTCCAACCTGGTTCGATGGGTAGACAACACCATGCAGCCGGTAGGTGGATGGAAGAGAAGATCCGTTATTGCCGCTGATAACAAAATCCGTGGACTGCTTACCTGGACAACGAATTCAGATGTGCGGTTTGTGGCTGCAGGAACTTATGCAAACCTCTACGCTTATAACGCTGCAGGGACACGGTACGATATAACCCCCGCTGGGTTTACTGCTGGCAGAGAGGACGCAAATGCCTACACGGGTTATGGTTCTGGCGCCTATGGGTATGATGAGTATGGTGTTGGCAGGCAAGATATAACAACTATAGACCCCGCCACTACCTGGTCCTTAGACACCTGGGGAGAGTACCTGGTTGCGTGTTCATCAGACGATGGAAAGATCTATGAGTGGGAAATTGACACGGCCTACACTGCTAATATTGTGAGCAACGCACCAACTGGTAATGTTGGCATAGTTGTAACAGATGAAAGGTTTATTTTTGCACTAGGGGCATCTGGTGACCCCAGGAAGGTCCAGTGGTGTGATAGAGAAAACAATACGGATTGGACTCCTTCAGCAACTAATGAAGCTGGTGACATATTGCTACAGACAGCCGGCAACATAATGTGCGGTATCAAAGTAAAAGGCCAGACTCTAATACTGACAGATATAGATGCTCATTCTGCTACTTACCAGGGACCACCGTATGTGTATGGTTTTGAGCGAGTTGGGACATCTTGTGGCATAGCATCTAAAAAAGCTGTAGCCAACACAGATTTTGGCGCACTATGGATGGGCAAGAAGGCATTCTTCACCTATTCCGGTGGTGCTGTTTCCAGGATACAGTCAGACGTATCAGATTATGTTTTTTCAGATATTAATGAATCCCAAATAAGTAAAGCTTTTGCTGTAACCAATTCTAGGTATTCAGAGGTCTGGTGGTTCTATCCATCGCAAGATGCTACAGAGTGTAATAGGTACGTCTCTTTTAACTATTTAGAAAACACCTGGTCCATAGGACAGCTAGACAGGACCGCCGGTGTAGACCAGGGCGCATTCAGATACCCGTTATATGCTGCAGCATCTGATAACCATTTTTACGATCATGAGAAGGGTTTTGTTTATGACAATTTAACGCCATTTGCAGAGTCGGGTCCAATTAGTATTGGGGATGGTGAGCAGGTAGCAAGTATTACTGAAATGATTCCTGATGAAAAAACCCAGGGTGATGTTAATGTGACATTTAAGACCAGGTTTTATCCAAACGATGCAGAAACATCTCATGGGCCTTTTTCTATGTCGAACCCAACAAGCATGAGATTTACAGGTAGGCAGGTCAGAATGCGGGTGGAGGGTCAAAGACTCGCTGATTGGCGTGTTGGTGTCAATAGGGTAGAAATAGTGGCCGGAGGTAGGCGTTGAGCGAATACATCCCACAGCCAGGCGGAAACACCTGGCAGACATGGGCTAATAGCCTTAACAAGTACCTGGCGCAAATAAGGTCAAAGCTAAGGCAAAAGACAGTAGATGAGTCAGCGTCTGATGACGGTCTTATATTATGGGACAGGGACAAGAAGTACCCAGTAGTATCCAGGGATGGGGAGTATGTACAAATTATCCTGGAAGATGGACATGCTGATTTAGGCATATCTACAGACGTCACCGCAGCCCTAGTAAATACTGCATACCCATTAACATTTGACACTCCTACAAATGCCAAGGGAATATCATTAGGGACACCAGCCAGTAGAATAGTGTTTTCAGAGGCGGGAGAGTACCTTTTGAGCTTTACAGCACAGATTGCATCTACATCATCTAGCACTGTTAATTTTTGGTTCTGGCCACGCAAGAACGGTGTAGATGTTACTGGAAGCACCATAAAATCAGCTTTACACCAAAATAACGCTACCACCGTGGTATCTAGGGCCGCCTTGTTTACTGTGGAAGAGAACGACTATGTAGAGGCTATGTGGGCTGTAGATTCTACAAGTGGATACTTAAACAACGCCCTTTCCACTGCATTTGCCCCATCCACGCCAGCGGTGACTTTGTCTATAACAAGAATACATGGTTGATAATCTAGTTAAATGCAAAGAATGGATTGAGGCTGCCCTGGCATATAGTGGCGGCACACACAACATAGATGATGTTTTCCATGCTATACTCGAAGGGCGCATGCAACTATGGCCTACAGAAAAGGGCTGTTTAGTTACTGAAATATTGGTGTACCCCAGAAAAAAGGTGTTACACATATTTCTTGCAGGCGGTGAATTAGACCAGCTGACTGATATGCACGATGATGTCATTAAGTGGGCAAAGCAGCAGGACTGTTCCGCCTTAACGCTGTCAGGAAGGCGGGGATGGTCCAAGGCATTAGAGAAGTTTGGCTGGAAGCTACAGCTAGTTAATTTATCAAAAGAGATCTGATATGAGCGGTGGAAAAGGCGGTAGCCAGACGACACAAGTAGAAATCCCACAATGGCTGTCAAACGCAGCACAGGCCAACTTGGCTCAGGGTAGGGATGTATCTAAGATTGGATACACACCTTATTACGGTCCAGATGTTGCAGCATTAACCCCCACCCAGCAGGCTGCCAGGTCAAATATAGGCCAGTTTGCTCAAGCTTTCGGTATGCAAGGCCTGCAAGAATCAGCGCTACCACAGCCTACGCAGTACGCTGGAGGTATATCAGGGTATTCATCTGGAGGTCTTTACGATCAGGCTGTACAAGAATTGGCTGCCAGAAGGCCTGGCCAGTATAGAAAGATGATGGAAAATTTTGTGAATCCATACACCGGCGGCGCTCCACAGGATAGATATCAAAGCTACCTATCTCAGCCAGAGATGCCATCATCTACAAATGCGCCTGACGCAGAAAGTTTTGCAAGCACACAAACAAATGCGCAGGCTCCAGCCGAAAGCAATATTGTTTTGAATGGTAGGGTATACAATTTATCTGATCCAGCCCAACTTGCTCAATATCAAGCAGATTACAGCGCATCAATAATGCAGCAACAGCAACCGCAACAACAGCAACAACAACAACCGCAACAACAACAACAACAACAACCGCAACAACAGCAAGTAACAGCTGAGGCGGCTGTAGCATCCTTAAGAAGTGCGCCAGACTGGAAATCTCTATCCTCACAGCAAAAAATACAGCGGGTAGTTGATATGGCCAACCAAACTGGTTTAACAGCTGGTGAGCTGGCCGCAATTCTACCCTACGAAGAATCAGTAATTGACAGGTACATATAATGGCAGGCTCTCCAGGTACACCAGTAATACCAGCGCCTATGACAACAGCCGCAGGCGGCATGGGTGCAGCTGATCCCTATTCAGCTAACAGGATTGCGCAAAGGTTTGATAATTACGGTCCAATGGGTGGTGTGGCCGGCGGTATAGCTGAGTCTATGCGTGGTGCAGCCACTGAGATGGGTTATCAGCCAGGTCAAGTCGGGGCGCCGATGGCACAAGCAACCGGCTACCAGGCAAGCCAACTGGCCGGCACATCAATGGACCCTTACATGAACCCGTACACCGAACAGGTTATAAGGGGTAATGAGCGCGATATTCTTAGGGGCGCTACTATGGGATTAAACCAGCTAGGCGCACAGGCACAAGCAGCCAGGGCGTTTGGCGGGTCTAGGCAAGCTATCACAGAGTCAGAACTAGGCCGTGACGTCTTGCAGCAACTAGCACAGTCATCTGCAGGATTACGCCAGCAAGGCTTCCAGCAAGCACAGAATGTAGCGTTGCAGGATATTGCTGCACAAAACATGGCATCTCAGTTTGGTGCTGGTGCGTACAACCAGGCTTCTATGCAGAACGCTGCTAACATGCTTGCCGCACAACAGGCCAACCAGCAGGCAGGATTGGCAGGATCTCAGCAAAGGTTATCTGCTGCTGGTCAGCTAGGGTCTTTGGGTAATTTAGGTTTCGGTATGGTTCGTGACGTTAATCAGGATCTGATGCAGCAGGGCATGCTTGAGCAAGCAATACAGCAGGCGCTTATTGATTCGGCTAAGACACAATACGGTGGGTTTGTAGGCGCACCACAGACAGCTCTAAATACGCAGCTGGGTGCATACGCAGGATCTCAGACCGGCGAACAGACACAGACCACCGCTAAGCAACCTGGTCTATTTGATTATCTCCAACTTGGAGCATCGTTCGCATAATGAACCCAATGGACGCCATGGTCATGGCGCAGCAGTACCAGGCGCCACAGGGACTCCTACAGCTACCTACTGCAGGATTACTGCAGGTTCCTGATATGAGCGCCAGTTACACAGATATGGGCGTGTCTGATGAAGAAATACGAAGAAGATTGGGTTTAGGTCCGACAGATAAAATAACGCCGGATATGAGGATTCAAGTAGCTGGTGAAAGACTTAAAGAAATACCTGGCAACATGATGGCGGTCCCTGGAAATATTATGGAAGCCGGTAAAGCTGTTGGCTCAGGATTACTAGATTTATTTAAGTAGGTAGCAAAATGACAGAAGAAGAATATCTACAGATGATGATGGCGCAGGGTGGATCGCAGGGTGGGTCGCAGGGCGGTTTACTTAGTGGCGGATATAGCCCACCATCATTCCCTTCCGTTACTCCAGAACAACAAGCAATGGTAAATCAGCCTCCGGTTCGCCCCAGAGGACAGGGCATAGTTGGCGCTATTGGTGGGCTTCTTGGTGGGCTTGGCCGTGCCGTTGGTCCTGGACTACAGCAAGCTTCACGCGCAATCTATGGTGATGACGATATAACCAGGCTTAGAAGGCAGAATGCTTTTGCGGCTATGACATTGAACCCAAGTCAGGCCTTAATTTCTGGTAACACTGCACAGATACAAAACCTGCAAGAGCGGCAGCTTGCTATGGGTCAAGCTAATGCAACTGCCGGATATTTAAGAAGTATTGGTAAAAACGCTGAAGCAGATTTAATAGAAAGCAATCCTGAACTAGCATCAGTAGTGCTGGGCAAAGAATTCACAAAAGATAGCACCTATGCACCACAATTAGATCCTGTGACCGGCCAGTATTATGTGACCGTAGTTGACCAGAATGGTGTTGCACGTAGGGTTGATGTGGAAGGCGCAACAGGCGAAACACCTACACAAGAAGCGGAAAGAGAAATGCAGACACAAATCACTCTGCAGGATAGGCAGACAGCAATGGATCGTGGCGAGGAAGCAATGAACGCCGCAAATATCTTACAGGCAAATGTCAGCAAATACTCACAAGCACTTGAGGCATCAGAACAAGGCGCTGAAAGCGGTGTTGTTCGTCAATATCTTCCCGCTTTAAATGCGCAAACAGCACAACTGAGAAGGCTCGGCAGTTTGCTTGGCATAGATATTATTAACAGTGCAACCTTTGGCGCTCTTAGTGCCACAGAACTTAATCTTGCGCTTTCAACTGGCTTGGATTTAAGTCTTGAACCCGCGGAATTACAGACGGACCTTAAAAAGAGACTTGCTGCAAGTCAGAAGCTTTACGATGAATATATAAAGATTGCCGAAGCACTTTCATCTGGCGATGTTTTGTATTCCGATTATATCAAGAGTATACCGCGCACTCCGCTTGTGCCGCCGCAAGATATGGAAGGTAATTTCCTAGTAAGCCCTGCAATGTGGGATAGGATGACAAGAGATGACAAGGTTAGGTTCTTAGAAGCAGGATCTAAGTAATGGCAGATCTCACCCCAGAACAGAAAGCGATCCTTGCAGAATACGGTACTGAAGTCGCTTCAACTCCCGGTCAAATGACGCCTGAGCAGCAAGCGATTTTAGCGCCCTATAATGCTGAACAGCAGTTAGTTCCTATAAATCAGGCCAATCTTTATAGTCAGCCACAGCCGCCCGTATCTGGCGTATTGCGTTCTGCTGCCCAAGGATTAACGATGGGGTTTGGCGAGGAAATTGAAGCCATGATTCGGTCTGCATTACCTGGCGGACCAGAGTACGAAGAAGTCAGAAATCAGCTGCGGCAGCAAATATCTCAGTTTAGGGAGCAATACCCTGGGGCAGCTATCACTGCAGAAATTGTCGGCGCCATGGCCACTAACCTTATACCTGGCGTTGCCGCAGTAAGATCCGGGCAATTAGCAAAAACCACTATGCCAAGGCTCATGGGCGTAGGTGCGACAGAGGGCGGTATATATGGCCTTGGCACCTCAGAAAGGGAAGGTATAGGTCAAACAGCTGTAGATGTTGGGACAGCGACTGCTATTGGTGCTGCGGCTCCACTTGCCATTGTCGGTGGTCCTAGGGCGGCTATAGGTATATTCAAAAAGGTTAGCAATTTCGTATCTGAGAAGTTCGGCACAAGGTATAGCGACACTGTGTCTGCATATCTGAATTCGCTCGCGCAGCAAATGGGCAAATCAGTAGATGATATTGTCGCGGACATTGCTGAAGGCAAAATGGTTACCGATAACGAAACAGCAAATGCCGCGGTAATCAGTTTTATTAGGGAAGGCGGTGAAGGCGCTAACATTTTATTGCAATACATTAGGGATAGAGCGAAAAATACAACTGGCGAGGCGGTTTCAACAGTTAGGGCTGCATTGGCGCCAGGACGCTCAGATGATGTTTTGAACTCATATCTTGATGATATTGATAGGCTCCGTGAGAGGGAGTCGCAAGCCTATGACATTGTTTTTAAAAATCCGGACAACCAGCAGGTCACTGGGCAAATATATGACAATGTAGAAACGATATTAAAAAGATTCCCTGAAGTTAGAGATGAACTTGAGAAAATTTATACTGCCAGGAATTTGGTGCCTTTATTTGCCATGGACGAAAATGGCGCAATAAGGTTAGTAAGAGCCCCGTCTGTTGAGGACGCTGATATTGCGTACAGAGTTCTTAGAGATGAAGGAAACAAGTTATACGTTGCTGGCTCTGGAACCAGGGGTGAAGTTTACAAAGAGTATGCTGAAAAGCTCAAAAATAATTTGGACAACACATACGAAGACCTGGCGCAAACAAGAGCCAATTATTCACAGCAATTTAAGCAGCAGGATGCATTTGATGCAGGGCTAAAGTCACTAGGCAAGAACTTAGATGTGACAGCAAGAGCGCTGAGAGGGTACAACGCAGAAGAGCAGATGGCCTTTAGGGCTGGTGTATTTGCTGCTATCCGCGACAAATTGCGCACATCCAAAACCCGCACAATTACTAATTTAGCTAATGAAGATGAAAAGCTTGGCGAGCTGCTTAGACTTATTGCTCCAGAAGAGTCCCTTGATGAGCTTGATAGAACTCTAAATATAGCAGCTGAAGCAAGAAGAACTGCTCAGGCCGCCCCACAAAGAGCAGGAAGTCAAACGGCAGTGTTGCAAAGGCAGAGACAGAGAGAAGCCGCTCTACCTGTAACAGCGCAAGAAATAAGAGCCGCAGTGGCCGGCGATCCAGTGGCGATGATCAATGTTGCCAAAAAGGCAGTAGGCTCAATGTTGGGAGATGTTGAAATTAGTCAGGCAGACAGAACTACTATTGCAAACATATTGGTTAGTGAAGATCCAGAGATGCTTGTTAAGGCAATGGTAAATGAAAACGCCATGGATCAACTTAGGCGCAAAATTGCCAGCATGGCGTCAACAATATCTCCAGGGTTAGCAAATATGAGCATGGTGCCTTCCAGCGTGTCAAGGATTGCTGAGAGGTTGGGTGGCGGTCTGCCAACCGGAGCGGGCCAGCAAGTTATACAGGGTGGTCAGGGTATACTGAGCGGTACCCCTTACGGTGAGAACCAATAGATGAAACTGAAACGAATGACAGAAGACGATATACAGCAGATCGTGGCAGACGCCATTGAAGACGCTGTAGATTTTGTTGAGTCTGAGATATCTGATGAACGTGTCAAATCGCAGCGGTACTTTGATGGCGAGGTAGACATTGGCTATGAGGAAGGAAGGTCCAAGGTTGTCTCAACAAAAGTAAGGGACATAATCAGGCAGATCAAACCTAGTCTTATGAGGGTATTTTTGTCCACTGAGCGCCCTGTTGAGTACACCCCTAAAGGCCCAGAGGATCTTGCTGGCGCAGAGCAGGCGAACTCATACATGCACTGGAAATTCAGCGAGATGGGTGGATACGAGATTCTCAATGATGCCTTTCATGACGCATTGGTAAAAAAGACCGGCATTGTAAAAGTATATTGGGAAGACTATGAAGTTGGTAAAACATACACCTTTACCAATCTAAATGACGATGAGTTTGCTCTCATAGTGAATGAAGATTCTATTGACGTCATAGAACACTCTGAGTCTATAGAGATGTCTATGGATCAGATGGGCATGGAGATCGAGAATAAGAGCCATGACATTAAGGTAATCAAGCGTGCCACAGGTGGCAAATTATGCGTTGAGTCAGTTCCCCCTGAAGAGTTTTTTGTGGACCGTAACGCCAGGTCTATTGAAGATGCTTATATTGTTGCACACCGGGCAGAGATGCGCGTTGGTGACCTAGTAGCAATGGGATATGATTTTGACGATGTTATCGACCTGGCTGGAATTACAGAAAACGACACACTAGTAGACGAGGAAGTCTATGCTAGGACCGGGTATAGCCGGGATACGGATGAAACGAACCATAAAGACCCCTCCATGAAGATAATCCTTGTCACAGAGGCTTACATGAAAATGGACGTTGAGGGTTCTGGCGTCCCCATGATGTACAAGTTTGTGACGGCAGGCACTGGTTATAAAATTCTGGATATGGAATCTTGTGACAATGTTCCATTCGCTATTTTTGAGTGCGACCCTGAACCGCATGCGTTCTTTGGTAGGTCTATCGCTGACCTAATCATGAATGACCAGGACGCATCTACAGCTATGCTTAGAGGTGTTTTGGACAACGTAGCACTAACGAACAACCCTGCAATTGATGTGGTAGAAGACCTGGTAAATATGGATGACGTACTCAATAATGAGATAGGCGCTATCCGTAGGATGAAGCAGATAGGTGCTATCCAGGCAAATCCCGTACCGTTTATTGCTGGCACTACACTGCCGGCTTTACAGTACATGGACCAACAGGTACAGGAAAAGACCGGTGTGTCCAGGGCGTCAATGGGACTAGATCCTGACGCGCTGCAGAATGCTACCGCTACTGCTGTTGCCACAACTATGCAGGCTGCCGCCGGCCAGGTTGAAGTTATCGCAAGAAACTTTGCCGAGGGTGGTATGAAGCGCATGTTTAAACTGATGCTGGAGGAGATGATCAAGAACTCCACAGACGAGGTTCACATGCGTCTAAATGGGCAGTTCGTACCTATTGACCCCAGGGTGTGGAATACCTCAATGGACGTCCAAATTAATGTGGGCCTTGGCACTGGCAAGGAAGACATGAAGATGGCCGCGTTAAATCAAGCCCTGACTATGCAGATGCAGATATGGCAAAATTACGGTCCTTCCAATGGGCTAGTATCCATGACACAGATACGCAATACTATGGCAGATATGTTAGCCTTGAGCGGAGTAAGGAACTCCGACAGGTACTTCATGCCGATGGATCCACAGACTGAACAAATGCTAATGCAGCAGGCTCAGATGACGCAGCAGCAAGCGGCACAGGGCCAGCAGGACCCGAACCAGGCATTCTTGGCGGCTGAACAAATGAAGGCCCAAACGAAAGCACAGACAGACATGATGAAGCTACAGCTAGATGCACAGAAGGCCGCTGCTGACGATGACCTGAAGCGAGATCAAATGGATCAAGATTTAATTGTTAAGGCTGCAGAGGTTCTAGGTAAGTACGGAACCGCTGTGGATGTTGCAGATATAAAGAGGGCGCAAAACGCTCCAAGGCAATAAATGACAGATGATATACAGATAAGGGCATCAAAAGCGCGATCCCTTCTTGCCGATGATAATTTCAGAACCCTGATGCAGGAACTGAGGCAACGGCAAACAGAAATTTTCTTCAATTCAGCACCTAGCGATACTGAGTTGAGGGAAGAGGCGTACTCAATGATGAGTGCATTAAATAAAATTGAGGCACATTTAGAGTCAGCTATTACTGATGAGAAAATCCTCAAAAAGCGTAAATAGGAGTCAGGACCGTGACATCGACTGATGAGATAGTTATAGATAATGACGGCACTGTTGATAGTGTCGCAGATACACTAATTTCAAATCCACAGCCTGAAGATGAGGCTGCCGACCTGGAAGAACCAGAGGCAATTGAAGACTCGGAAGAGGCTTTGGAAGACCCCGAAACCGATGAGTCGGATGAAACCGATGAAGAGGTGGAGGACCAGGATGAAGAGCAAGACCATGAGGAAGCCGGTCAGGAGGAACTTTACGCCGTCAAAGTAGACGGAGAAGAACGTGAAGTAACCCTCAATGATCTTAAGCAATCCTATTCGGGCCAAGCTTACATCCAGAAAGGAATGCAGGATGCCGCTGCGCAAAAGAAACAAGCGGAAGAGGTATACCATGCACTCCTTCAAGAGCGTGAACAAATGTCACAGCTTTTGAACCAGCTGCAAAGTGGCGAAATGCTTAAGGCTCCAGAGCCGCCTGATAGCGAGTTAGTGAAGACTGATCCTATCGGCTACATGGAGAAGAAAGCAGCGTATGACGCGGCCAAGATTGATTTTGATAACCAGCAGCAAGTAATTGCCGAGGCTCAAACTCAACAGGCACAGCGCATGCAGTTCGCACAGCAAGCCAATCTGCAACAAGAGATGGGCAAGCTGGCACAGGTTATACCGGAGTTTGCCGACCCAGAAAAAGGAGGCAAATTAAAAGAAGACTTGGTTAGTTATGGTACGCGACTAGGATACTCTGAAGCGGAACTAGGCGGTGTCACAGATCACCGTGCTATCGTGGTTCTGCACAAAGCTAAACTATGGGATGACTTGCAGGGAAGTAAGGGCAAGGCAAAACAAAAAGTTAGTAATGCCAGACCAGTTGTTAAACCAGGCGCCAAGAAATCTAGCCGCGCAACCTCTCAAAAGCGGTCACAGGAAATTCAAGCTCGGATGAAAAAAACCGGTAATGTCGAAGATATTGCCAAATTTTTATTAAGCTAACTAATTAGGAGCCTATCATGGCCGTTAATACAAATACCAACGAGACATATGATGTCTCAACGATCCGCGAGGATCTCCAGGATGCTTTGATTAGCATTTCTCCAACTGACACTCCTTTCATGACAGCTATCGGACGTAAAAGTGTCGATAACACTTACTTTGAATGGGGCGTTGTAGAACTTGCATCTGCTGACAGCGCCAACCGTGTTGTTGAAGGTGAATCAGCCCCAGGCAATGACGCTGCTACTAACGCAGTTCGCCAGGCTAACTACACTCAGATCTCTGACAAAGTAGTTGAAGTATCTGACACCGCTAACGCCGTAAATGGTGCTGGTAATGCTCAGACTACTGCCAAGCAGGTTGCATACAAGCTGAAGGAACTGAAGCGTGACATGGAAACCATGTTGACTGCTAACGTAGCTGCTTCTGCTGGTGCTTCCGGTACTGCTCGTCAGACTGCTGGTCTGCCCGCGTTCCTGCGTACTAACGCTGATCGTGGAACTAGTGGTGCTGATGGTACTACTTCCGGTACTGGCACAGCTGGTTACGTTGATGCTGCCGCCACTGACGGTACACAGCGTACTGTAACTGAGGCCTTGTTGAAGTCAGTTATTGCTGACTGCTGGGACCAGGGTGCAGAGCCTTCAATTGTTCTCTGTGGATCTTCACAGAAGCAGACCATCTCTACCTTCACTGGTAACGCCACCAAGTACAAAGACATCAGCGACAAGACTCTGTCTGCTGCGATTGACGTCTATGTATCTGACTTTGGTGAACTTACCATTGTGCCTTCACGTTTCAGCCGTAGCCGTGACGTTCTGGTCCTTGACCCGAACTACGCTCGCGTTGCATACCTGAAGCCTACCTCACAGAAAGAACTTGCCCGCACAGGTCACGCGGAGCGCAGGCTGATTTCTGTAGAATACGGTTTACAAATCGATAATGAAGCCGCACATGGCGTCGTCGCTGATGTAAGCTGATTAAGCTAAAGAAGTAAGTAGGGCGGTCTTTCGGGGCCGCCTTACCCTTTTTAGGAAGACTTATGAAGAAAGGTAGAAAGAAGAAGTGATTACCGAAAAGATTGTAGAGGAAGATGGCAAGATTCAGGTTGTCAGGGAGCAGGATTGCGCTGGTCTACTAAAAACCTTGAAAAAAATGCGAGAACTTGCGCCCAGGCATTCAGGCCAGGACCGCACAAGGTGGGTAGGATCTATCCCTTTGGTAATGGCCGAGGAGTGGTCAAGGGAATGCGGTGCAGCAATTGGCACGAAAGAGTTCGCGCAGTACATCAAGAAAAAACTTGCAGACCCAGACTACAAGAATTTGCTTGTTAGGGGACAATGAACGAAGAAAATCAATATGCGCAGCTGTTACTATCCATTGTGGCGTATACTAAGGGTAGGTGGTGTATTGATGACGTTGTTGCATTCTATGAATATATTTTAGAAGAAATGCAGGAACAGGAAAGACCCGACTTAAAAATAGTAGCGCTGGAATTTAGTGATGACGGAAGCAGAGATTGAAGTCCTGATTGAAAAGTGTGCAGAGCGTGCTGCTGAGAAGGCATTACTAAAAATAGGTCTTTCAGATGAAAGCGCCTATGACGATGTGAGAGAATTGCGAGGTCTTTTGGAGGCTTGGCGAGACACAAAAAAAACGGTAGGCCAGACCATAGCAAGATGGGTAACAACCGCCATCTTAGTGGCTCTGGCCGCATCGGCTTATATGAAGGTGAAATAATGAAAGACAAACTGATCGCCGCTGTTACACAGGCTGGAAATCACATGAAGCAAAAAGTCCAAGAGCAGGATCCTAAACACCTAGTTATAGGCATTGCGGCTTTCGCGTTAATTTTAGTCGTGGCCGTGGTTGTATGAATCTAAGCTCGTTAATCGGTCCTGTCAGCCAGCTGCTTGACAAGGTAATCGAGGACAAGGACCAAAAGGCCGCCCTGGCGCATGAGATAGCCACGATGGCTGAGAAGCATACCCAGGAACAGGTTATGGCTCAGATTGAGGTGAATAAGATTGAGGCCGCAAGCCCGTCTCTTTTTGTCTCAGGATGGAGACCAGCAATCGGTTGGATCTGCGCCCTTGGAATGGCCGGCAACTTTATAACGATACCTTTTACCAACATGATTCTGGAAATTGCAGGATATGACGTTGCGCTGCCTTTGATCGACATGGAAACCCTTTTGCCGGTTTTGCTTGGCATGTTAGGGTTGGGCGCCATGAGGACAGTTGAAAAGGTAAAACAAGTTGACCGCAAATCTTAAGAACTTCACCCTGGCTGAGTTCGCCTGTAAGTGCGGGTGTGACTCTGACGGGTCAGAGATGCAAGAATCTATCCTCCAGGCTGTCCAGGACTTCAGAACTGCCCTGGGGTTCCCCTTCCCCATCACCTCTGGGTACAGATGCCCAAATCACCCCATAGAAGCCCGAAAATCGACTCCTGGAGCGCATTCCAGGGGACTAGCGGTTGATATAGGGGTAAATCGAGAACGCGCCTTAGAACTGCTTAAAACTGCATTAAGTGACGGCAGAATCAAAGGCGTTGGAATCAATCAGAAAGGTAATGCTAGATTTATCCATCTGGACACTGACAACCGCACCGCCATCTGGTCCTACTAACCGCATTTGTCTGCGGTAAAACCCCCTACTTATTATTCCGCAAAAAAACCTATCAGCCCGGTTGTACGGCTATTTTTTCAAAGATATTGCAAAAGAGGAGTGACCCCCGGAGAGGAGAGGTTCTCCGAGGGCCGCAGCATGTGGTGGGTACGGGAGGTACTGCTGCAAAACAATGATACCAATTTCCCCTGCTATCAAAAATACTTAAATTAGTTGTTTAATCAACAAATAGCCATTATAATCGCCTTTCCATTCAACCACGGGAGGTAAAAATGGAACTAAATATACAAAGAGTTGCCGAGTTCATCGGTGGACCTAAAAATCAAGATTGGGAAAACGGATTCCTGGCCGGCCAGAAGGGTGACGATTGCCCTGCTACTGCGTCACAGGAATATCAAGACGGTTTTGGCAGAGGCTATGCAGCTGCCGAGATGTTAGAAAAAAACAACAGCTGGTTCAAAGAAAGGGGGATGATGAAATGAGCCTGATGGAAATTCAAAAGAAGTTGAATGTACCGAAAGCGCGTACCAACAGCTTTGGAAAATATAAATACCGGAGTTGCGAGGACATACTTGAGGCGGTGAAGCCACTGCTTTATGAGCATGGGTTTTATTTAATTTTGTCAGATGAGGTGGTTGATATTGCCGGCAAAGCATATGTTAAGGCTACCGCGCATCTTTTTGACTCCGACAAGATTACCAAGTTTATTGCTCACGGTTTTGCGAGAGAGTCGCAGGAAAAGAAAGGTATGGACGATAGCCAGATGACCGGCACAGCTTCATCCTACGCCAGGAAGTATGCTCTAAATGGTCTTTTTGCAATTGACGATACCAAAGACGCTGATACCGATGAGTTCCACAATGAATCCAAACAAGCGCAAAAGAAAAGCCCCAAGCCGGAAGCAAAGCCTGAGTACACTGCCAAGCAGATTGCGGCAAACAGGGATGAGTGGATTAAGCTATTTAATAGTGGAAATATTATCCCTGACGATCTGATTAATGAAATCACCAAAATATACTCTCTGTCCGATGACCTGAGACAAGAAATTGAAAACTTGGGGGCGCCTTTCTAATGATCAAAGAATCAACCCATTGGTACGACCAGGACGGCAATCCCCGATATACAATTGTCGGCAAGAATGGCCGAGAGCGCAGCACTACCATCCGAGATGCGCGTGAACACGGGTACGTTCCCAGCGTCACAAGTGTGATGGGAGTTGCCGCAAAGCCAGGTCTTGAGAACTGGAAGATAGACCAGGCACTGCTTTCTGCACTAACCCTGCCAAGGGAAAAAGACGAATCCCTAGACGATTTTATGAAGCGTGCCAAAAAGGATGGTAAAGAGCAGTCCACTAAAGCAGCAAAAAGAGGAACCGAGATTCATGCTTACATTGAGTCGGGGTTTTCTCGGGGAATTATTTCAAAGACGTACGTTGCTGTTCAGGATCAGCTGGTGACCATGACAGGCATTCCCGATGGTTGGGTTGCAGAAGATAGTTTTTGCCATGAGTATGGGTATGGCGGGAAAGTTGACCTTTATCACCCAGATGGGTGGGTTGTCGATTTCAAGACAAAAGACAACCTGGAAGGCAAAGACCCGGCCAAGCTAGTTTATGACGAGCATGGTATGCAGCTGTCAGCGTATGCTGCTGGCTTAGGAATAGAAACACCAAAAAGAATATCTGTCTTTGTGGACAGAGATGATACCGAAATAGTCTTGGCCCATGTGTGGGAAGAGGATACGCATGTCAGGCATCTAGGTATGTTTCAGGCGCTGCTTATTTATTGGCAGCTATCAAAAAAATATAAATCAGGAGTAACCATATGACTTATGACAACACCAACTCAGGCGCACTGTTCCGCAACGACAAGAAGTCTGAAAAGCACCCGGACTATCGTGGCGATATCAACGTGAACGGCGTGGATTACTGGATCTCTGCGTGGTTGAAGACAAGCAAAAAAGGCACAAAGTTCATGTCTCTGGCAGTGACAGAAAAAGAATCTGTAGAGAAGCCTGCGCCTGCAGCAGATGATTTCGATGAAGATCCTCCTTTTTGAGGTGCGCCATGGTTAATTTCGGAAAAGCTTTACGGCATGCACAGATAAATGCTGGGGTGAGTAACGTCACCCTGGCAAAAAAACTGGGCGTTTACCCGCAGCAGGTTTCGGTGTGGCGCTCCAAAGATAATGCGACACTAAAGTTGTGCGACAAAATTTGTAATGCCCTGGATATCGACATAAAGAATTTTGTGGAGTGGGCTAGAGATGAATGATACGCAGCAATTTAGCGCCTGGACCTGGGCGCTGGAGGAGGCTGAATTTTCGGCCAAAACTTACAAGGGTAAATTTGCGATTGTTGATAACCATCCTTATTTTGGCGTGATGCCTTTAAAGCTTGTCACCAACGAAAAGATTTTGGAGATAGTAAGTGGCGCCGAGACATTATGCAGCGAATATTTTGTCGATGAAGACGAGGGAGCAGAGGAGGGAGGCCTTGGAGAAGGTTCCTCCCCACCTGCGTGATTTAGTGAAAAAGCATGTGGAGATTACTTATGAGTTACGAAAAGTTCGCCGAGCTGGAAAAGATGGCAAGTGAGTATGCTGAGGCAGAAGCGCAGCGCGTTTACCTGACTGAGTTTAAAAAAAGCAAGAAGGCGATCATTATGAAAATGGTTGAGCCGACCGTTAAGACAACTGCTGGCCAGGAGAGAGAAGCATACGCACACGAAGAATATCTGGAGCTCATTGATGCGCTAAAAATAGCTACCGAAAAAGCATTAAAGCTTAAGTTCCAGATGGAAGTTTTGAAAATTAAATTTGAGACCTGGAGGACTAAGCAAGCAACCCTCCGGGCAGAGATGAACATGCAATGAAAAAGACCCCCAGGACTAAGTGCCTAGAGGCGCTGCAACTTTTGGCGAGGATTTCAGCTGCAGATGATCATGGCTGGGTCCAGTGCGTTTCATGTGGAAAGAAAGACCACTACAAAGATATGCAGGGGGGTCACTTCATACCGAAGGGCCATAGCTCATATTGGGCATTGAAAGAGGAGAACGTCCATCCGCAGTGCCCTGGGTGTAATATGTTTGGGATGCGCCATGGAACGGCGTCCCAGGCCTATACAATTTGGATGCAGGACTATTACGGGAAAGACTTTGTGCAAAGCATGTTAGACTCCAAAGGCTTACCGATGAAACTTTACAAAAAAGACTACGAAGAAATGCTAAGTGATTTCAGAGAAAGAATTCGCTACCACGAAAAAAGGATAGGCGCATGAAACACAAAAGGGCTACTGTAAAATTATTTCCATATGCGCAGACAAAGATGCAGATGGACCTGGCCGCTAAATATGATGCTGGTCAATCGGTTTCTGAAATTGCCGACAGCCAGGGTAGGCAAATATCAAATGTGGGGAGGGATATTAAAGCTTTGGCCGCCAGGGCTGCGGTGCGTGGAAACGCGCCAGAATACGACTTAAATCACCCAACAGCTCCAGGATTTGCCACAAAACGGGTTTCTACACTCTATAACGCAAAAGGCGAGGTAACTACCCAGTGGCACATTCAAGAGCCAGAAAAGCGCCAAATTGACCAGCTACTGGCCGAATTCGTTGAGTCTTACACTGATGAGATGCGTGGTGTACACAAACCTACAAAAGCGCCAAAAAGCACAGACAGCGATTATGCTAGTTGCTATTTGATTGGCGATCACCACTTGGGGATGTATGCCTGGGCAGAGGAAACAGGCGGCGATGATTACGACACTGATATCGCAGAAAAAGTGCTATCTGATGCCGTTGAAAGGCTGGTTGACGCGCAATCAATCAAAAGCGAACACGGATGGCTTATAAATTTGGGTGATTTTACGCACGCAAACGACACAACCAGTTTGACTCCGGCCTCAAAAAATTTGTTGGATACCGATGGGCGTTTTGGGCGTGTCATCAGGGTAGCGGCACGGCTTTACAAGCGGATGGTCACAACCATGCTGAAAAGACATAAGCATGTGACAATCTTTAATGTTCGCGGGAATCATGATCCTGACGCATCCCTCATGATTAACCTGTTACTCCAAGGTTATTACGAAAAGGATCCCAGGGTCACTGTTGTGGACAACTACTCAAAGTTCTTGTGGAAAAAGTGGGGACAATGCCTGGTCACGATGCACCACGGCGATAGGGTCCAGCCACAGAGGCTTTACGAGGCGATTACGGCCAACTTAAGCAAAGAGTGGGGTGAGACATCCTATCGAGTCTGTTGGACAGGACACTTACACAGCAAGCTTGCCCTGGACTTAGGTGGAATGAATTTTGAGCGATGGAATGTTTTACCGCCTAACGACGCCTGGGCAGCAGACGCCATGTATACTCAAACGGAGTCTATGAGAACGATGACCTGCGTGGTACTTCACAAAGAATACGGCGAAGAGCTGCGATACAAGGTGGGTGTCAGGAGGTTGAATGGCAAAGCTTGAGATTATTTTTGAAGAGATTGATGGTTTTGTAAAAATAAGATTGCAAACGGAGTTGCAAGATTCTTCAATTCAGGAGAAAATTCTTGCCCGCACTTTAGAACAAGATATTGAAACGATAATGAGCGGTGTGGAAATAAGCGAAGAAGTAGTACATTAAAAAAACCCCCCTGGTGTGGGGGGCTACAAGCAGCAAGGGGAAAGGGGAAAATCCCTCACTGGACGTCTACGGTCTATATTGTACGATCTCCCGTCCATAAACACAACATATTGTGTATTCCCTCGGTG
>Ga0181606_10001661_pt1 | contig 19401 bp, 19 predicted proteins | sample 041ome_10_FD_132994 | JGI IMG/M metagenome (GOLD analysis project Ga0181606, IMG submission 132994) | Coastal salt marsh microbial communities from the Groves Creek Marsh, Skidaway Island, Georgia - 041412US metaG (megahit assembly) | ecosystem: Environmental > Aquatic > Marine > Intertidal... | reverse complement strand
GTTATTCAAAATATGTTTTACAATGGAAAGTCCCAAGCCAGTTCCACCAACCTCACGTGATCGAGCTACATCTGTTCGATAAAATCTTTCTGTCAATCTTGGAATATGTTCCTCAGCTATCCCTAATCCTTGATCTTTGAAAACAATATCCAAATATTTTTGTGAGCTCTGTGTTTCACCCACAATATGATATTCAATGAAAATATTTGTGTTTTCTTTTGAATATTTAATGGAGTTATCAATTATATTAATTGCAATTTGAACTAACTCCTCCTGTGAGCAAGCTACTTCAATTTCTTCTTTTTGATCATCAAAAAATATAGATATATTTTTCTCTTTTGATTTTGATTCTAAAGAATTTATGGCAACATTGATTGCCTTAATCACACTGCAATTTTTATTAATTTCAGAATTTTCATAATTTTCATAGGTACTTAAGCTCAACAAATCCTCAATCAAATTTTTCATACGGGTCGACTGTTCTAAGATGATTTGAATGAATTTATTTTTATCTTTCTCATTTTTAGCCATTGATAAAGTTTCTGTATAACCAATAATTGACGATAGAGGAGTTTTTAACTCATGGCTCACGTTTGCTACAAAGTCTTTTCGAACAGTTTCAAGATTTCGAATAGTAGTAATATTTTTTAATACAATACAAAAAAAATTATTAATGGGAAAAGCAACTACATCATAAAATTGATTATTTGGAATGGGACGATTCCATTCAAATGTTTTTTTTTCTTTATTGTTAATTACATCTTTAACTTGTGATGAGAAGGCAAGGTCTCTCAAGACTGTCTTGAGATTGTCCGCTTTATCTAGTTGAAAAACTTCTTTAAATTTATAGTTTACAAAAATTAAATTAAAATCAATGTCGATAATCCCTAACATTAAATCAAGAGAATTAAGAATATCTTGGTATTCTAAACTCTGTTTATCACCTAGCTCAATTCTTCTTTCTCTATCCATAATATTTTGTTGAAGTTTGTATCGTATTTTCTTAAAGACAGGGGAATTGCTATCAAAATCAAAGATGGTCTTATCTAAGTAATCTTCAAGGAAGAAATAAATAACGAAATAGAGTAATACTTGCGCTAGAAGAAATATGATAAAATAAAATAAAGAAACATTAAAAAATAATATCAAATTTATGACTACAATAATGAATGACAAAAAAACTACAGTCATGATTTCTTGATAATTTTTTGAACTTTTCTTAGAGACGACCCTCTTCCAGATAGGCTAGGATTGATCATAAAATATTTATGAGAATTAATGGCCTTAGATCTTTTTTCATTTATTTTGTTGTAAAAACCATCACTATTCAACATCCAAGCATTGGCATTGTCATTAATTGCTGTGTTCATAATCTGAAAAAGTATTTGTTCATGGACTGTTTTGTTGTCGATGGGAACTAGTGTTTCAACCCTTCGATCAAAATTTCTACCCATCCAATCAGCTGATGATATATATATTTTAGACTCTTTGTGAGGTAGTGGTTTACCTTTACCAAAACAAACAATACGAGAGTGTTCTAAGAATCTTCCAACAATACTTATTACTTTTATATTTTCTGAAAGACCTTTAACTCCGGGAATCAAACAACAAATGCCCCTAATTAAACAAGTAATTTTTACTCCTGCTTGAGATGCCTTGTAAAGTTTATCAATCATTTTTTGATCGACTAGATTGTTCATTTTAACCCAGATATTGGCGGGCTTATTTCTTTTGGCTAATTCAATTTCATGGTCAATATGGAAATATAATTTTTCACGAAGGTTAATTGGAGAATAGGAAATTCTTTTATAATTCTTTGATAAATTATAACTGCTCATATAGTGAAAAAGTCTACTAGCATCATTAGCTAAATCAGAATCACAAGTAAATAATGAAAGATCAGTGTAAACTTTAGCCGTTTGAGGGTGATAGTTTCCTGTGCCAAAATGGATGTAATGATTTAATTTGTTTTTCTCTCTTCTGATAACCATTGAAACTTTGGCATGAATTTTTAAATTCATAAATCCATAAACCACTTGGACACCTGATTTTTCTAAATTTTCTGCCCATTGCAAATTTTTTTCTTCATCAAAACGAGCTTTTAGCTCTACAACAGCCGTAACGGATTTACCGTTTTCTGCTGCTTTAGTAAGTGCCTCAATGATTGGTGATTGATCACTGGTTCTGTAAAGAGTTTGTTTGATAGCTATCACTTGAGAATCACTAGCTGCTTGTTCAAGAAAGCTTACTACTACATCAAAAGACTCAAATGGATGATGAACCAAAAGATCCTTTTTCTTAATAGCTGCAAAACAGTCACCACCAAAATCTTTTATGCGTTCTGGGAATCTTGGTTTAAATTTTTTATAATTAAGTTTTTTATTCTGTGTGTTGCCATAAATTTCAGAGAGCTGGTCAAAGCCCAAAAGATCTTCATATTCAAAAATTTCATTATCAGATACGTTTAATTCATTAGTAATCAATTTTTTAAAATCATGGTTTAGTTTTTTTTGAACATCTAGACGAATGACTTCACCGCGCTTTCGTTCACGAACTAGTTTTTTAAATTCTCTAATCAAATCATCTGCCTCTTCTAAAACGTCTAAGTCACTGTCACGAATGACTCGAAAAAGATTGGTATCCTGAATTTGAAAATCAGGAAATATTTTTTTAAGTTGGTATATAATTATTTCTTCTACAGGATAAAAGTAGGTTCCATTTGCATCATTGATTTTAAAAAAACGAAGTTTTAAATCTGAAATTCTCAGTACCGAGATAAATTGTTGATGAGTTTTTTTATGTTTAATCTTTGCAATTAAACTCAAACATAAGTTAGGAATAAAAGGTAGAGGGTGTGTCGCATCCACTGTGATTGGGGTCAAAATAGACTCAATTTCAGCATCAAAGAAATTATTAATTTTGCTAATATGTTTTTTTAAAAACTTATTACGCATGATATATAATTTGTGTTTTTTTAATTCTTTTTCAATTTCCTCAAAAGATTGATTTTGTTTTGAAATTAAGTTTCTTGTAAATTCATCTACTTGAAGTAGTTGCTCACTCGCAGTTAAACCATCATAGCTTTTTTTATTAGGGTCTAATTTTGTCTGTTCAATAAGACCTGCCACTCGAACAGAAAAAAACTCATCTAAATTAGATGCTGCAATGCTAATAAAATTCAATCTTTCAAGAATAGGTACATTAAGATCAAAAGAGATTTCATTAACTCTCTCGTTAAAACGAAGCCATGAAATTTCTCTATTGATATATTTTTTCATTTTTTATAATTATAATTTTTTAAACTTTTAACTTTTTGCATTAAATGTATCTCGCCACAATACTTTTTAATATCATCCCAAGAATCAATGTTCAAATGAATCTCACATAAAGAACATGTAGGCATTAATATTATTTCTTCTTTTCTGGAAAGATATTTTATCAAATCCAGAAGAGCTGGGTTATGTCCAACAATTAAAATTGTATTTTTATCGTCTTTAATTTTTTTTAACCAATTTAATAAATCTTGAAAGTTAAAAGTATATAATTCCTTTTCATAATTTATTGTTAAATTTTTATTAAATACTAAATCGCAGGTAGATTTTGTCCTTTTTGATGGTGAAGAATAAATATTTGTAATATCATTTTTAAGTTTATTCATGATGAACTTTCTCATCAACTTTGCACTATACACCCCTCTTTTTGAGAGAGGTCTGTCAACATCCTCTAAAGTTGGGTCATCCCACGAAGACTTAGCGTGTCTTAAAAGGATTAACTTTTTCATATAGTTAATCTATAAGTATTAAAAAACATGCTCAATAAAAGAGATTCTGTTGGTCTGATTGATATTGGCTCAAACACTGTTCGACTTTGTATTTACAAGGGTAACATGAGAAACCCTGATGTCTTATATAATAAAAAGTTTTTTTGTGGTTTGGGAGAATACAGGCCTGGGACTAAAGAAATTACTAAAGAATCTGAAAAAAAATGTGTTAACTCGATAATTTTTTTTAATTCCATTCTTGACGAAATAAAGACAAATCAAAATATAGCTATTTGCACCGCAGCAATTCGAAATGCATCTAATCGCAAACAAATCGTTAAACAAATATCTAAAGTCTTTAAAGGCAAGGTTATTACTTTGCTCGGCTCTGAAGAAGCTGAACTTGCGGCCAAAGGTGTGATAGCTGCAATTCCCAATGCCTGTGGAACTATGATTGATATGGGTGGTGGGAGCATTGAGCTTGCTTCTATAGATAAGAATAAATTAAATAAAATTAAATCCTTTCCTTTAGGAATACTAAACTTTGAACAAAAAGATAAAGAGGTAAAAAATTTTATTAAAGAGCTATCCACAAAGCATAAATTACAAAAGAATTTTTATTTAATAGGAGGGACGTTTCGATCAATTGCTAGATGTTTTATTTATTTTAATGAAATGCCTTTAAATGAAATTCACCAACTTAAGATTAATAAGACTCATTTTAAATCGCTCCAGTCTAAAATTTCTACTCTTAATTATGAACAACTATCTAAAGTTCCCAAAATTTCAATTGATCGAGTAAAGCATTTGCATATCGCGCTCAAAGTGATTGATCAAATATTTTCTAATACCCAGTGTGAAACACTAATTTACCCTCGCTATGGAATCAGAGAGGGATATATTTATAGCAAATTACCAAAAAAACTTCAAAATCAAGATCCAACTGAAATTTCATTAAATCTTATCGCTAAAAATAGATGTCGATTTCTCCTATTTAACCAGAGGTCATTCAACTGGATAGAAAAAAAATATCTTCAATTTAAAAACAAAAAACTCTCTGATGATCGACTTCGAGTTTTGAAGTTAGCATGTCAAATTTCAGATTTAGGATGGGAGCAAGGATCTAAAAACAGAGCTCAATATGCTTTGAGTTCAATATTAAACTTACCGTTAATTGGTATAGGCTATAATGAAAAAATTCTTATTGGGTATTTAATATACCTTCGTCATTGCAAAGAAATTTTATCTAAAGAGGATTGTGATAAAAAAATTGAAAAAATTATAAGTTATCTTTCTGAGGAAGAGAGGTCTTTTGGATATGAATTTGGTTCAATAATTCATTTTCTCTATTCTTGGAGCAAAGGCTCATCAGCAGCATTAAAAAATTTAAGCTTAAAAACTGATTTGCAAACTCAATTAGAATTATCAGATTACCAAACTATCACCAAAACGAATAAAGTTTATAAATTATTTGAGAAAATCAAAAATTTTTAATAATTCATTAATATAATTTTAATTAAAATTACATCTTTATTTGTTCTATTTAAAAATTCATTAAAGAAGTTGGAGATAAAATATGAAGTTTTTAATTATTATTCTTGGATTATTTTTTTCAAGCGCACAGGCTCTCGAATTAAATAAAATGTCTGGATATTCAACCTTCTCATGGGATGAGGGCGGTTCAGAGATTGCAGCCTATGATCCCACTAGAAGTAGAATTTTTGTTACAAATAACCTTACTAAAACTGTCGATGTATTAAGTATTGCTAACCTTCCATACACCAAAAAAGAAATTTCAATTAATCCTCGAGTTGGTGTAGGGGGAATTAATAGTGTTGCTGTTTCTGAAAAGGCAGGTCTATTGGCCCTTGCCATTGAAGCTGAAAATAAACAAGAAAATGGAATGGTCTTATTCTATAATCTTGCTACCTTAAAATTGGCTTTTGGTTATAGCGTCGGCGCCCTCCCAGATAATGTAGCTTTTACTCCAGATGGCAAATATGCACTAGTTGCAAATGAAGGAGAGCCAAATGATGATTATTCAATTGACCCTAAGGGATCTGTTTCAATCATTGATCTTAATAATTGGTTTGTAGGGCCAAGTGAAGATCGCATTAGACATATTTATTTCACTAGAAATGGTGCTCCTGAAGGTGGAAGAATTGTAAAACCCGGTGCAACTTTTGAGCAAGATGCGGAACCTGAATATATTGCTGTAAGTGGTGACTCAAAGCATGCTTATGTTTCATTACAAGAAAATAATGTTATTGCCAAAATTAATATTGAGTATGGCATTGTAACCGATTATTTCGGCCTTGGATATAAAGACTGGTCACTGTCTGCACTCGATGCATCTAATAAAGATAACAGAATAAATATCCAACCATGGCCGATCAAAGGTATGTATCAACCAGATACAATTGTAGTTGTCTCCAAAGAAATTAATGGTGAGATATACGACTACGTTTTAATGGCTAACGAAGGAGACGCAAAGGACTATGATGGTTTTTCAGAAGAAGTAAGAGTGAAAGATCTAACTTTAGATCCTTCAGTTTTTCCAAATGCAGATGAGCTTCAAAAAAATGAAAACTTAGGTCGTCTTAAAACAACCACTGCTATGGGTGATGCAAACAATGATGGTTTTTATGAAGAAATCTATGGTTATGGGGGAAGATCTTTCGCAATCATGGATGGTAACTCAGGAAACATTATCTACGATAGTGGTAACGATATTGCTGTTCGAACTGCCTTCACAGGATTTTTTAATTGGAACGAAGATGCAGGATCCTTTGACGATCGAAGTGATGACAAAGGAGCTGAGCCTGAAGCGATTACAGTTGGAGATATTGATGGCAAATCCTATGCTTTTGTGGGCTTAGAAAGACAAGGTGGTATTATGATGTACGATATTACAGGCATCATAAAACCCAAATTTGTTGGATACTTTAATGGTAGAAACTTTTTTGGCGATGGCACCAAGATGACAGGTGGAGATATATCTCCAGAATCGCTAGTCTTTGTTCCTGCAGATAAAACGCCACCAGCCTATAGAGCTTTGAATAACAGTCCATTACTGATTGGAGCCTATGAGCTCTCAGGCTCAACAGCAGTATATCAAATTAATAACTAAATCGTACTAGGCTTCCTCACAAACCCCTCTTTAAACTAGAGGGGTTTTAGTTTAAATAGCTTTGATGAAATTTTTTATTAATTAATTGGATTGCTTTTTTACCATCTTGTAATTTGATTTTATCGGGTGGCCCCCAAGCAGTTTTGTTAACATCTACTATGTATATTTTCTTTGTATTGCGATCTCTTAGTATATCTAATTCACCAAAGTCTAATTGAAAATTTCTACAAAAACTTTTTATTAATTTTATTTCCGATTTAGAAAATAATTTAGTCACGGCTTCTATTTTTGAATAAACTGTTTTTGATTTAAACCTATCTTTTTTTAAAGCATATTTAACATATGTAAGGACAATTTCATCTTTAACCCAAACAACACGGTAGTCGATAGCAAAATCATTATAAATATTATTTATTACTTTCTGATAAACTTTGCTATGATCAATTAAACGAGAACTGATTGGTGATAGTATAATTCTACCATCATGTTTTGCATTTTCTTCTGACTTTTCAATTATTAGATAATTATCCTCTAAAGGACTCACAATTAGTGAATAACCAAAAACTTCTTTAAAAATTCGATCAACGTGTGATTTACTAATGTTGATACAATTTTTATTAATTGTTTGGGTGTTTTTACCATTAGTCATCTCTTTGAATTGACTATTAGTACGATCGTCAAAGTATACTTCCAAATCAGCTTCATGAACAGATGATGTAAATTTTACAGGTAATCCCCATCTTACTTTTGCTATCGTATACAATGGATTAAAAGGGCGTCGTGGATAACAAATAATTTTTTTTTTGGGCTGACGGTTATACTCGAAACAAGAGGCTAAAAAGTAGATATCTCTAAACCCTCTTCGTAAAACGCTAATTACATCAGAAGCTGTAATGGTAGACATAATGTGATTCTCAAATTAATTAGATATAATAAGTGTTAAATATTTATTAATGAAAAAAGCCCTAGAACTTAAAAAAAAGTACCTAAATGAAAGAGAAAAACTCTTTGTTGCACTTATTAAAAGCAACGATGGAGTAAATTTTAATAAAAATCATACACAATTAGTCGATCGAATAGTTAAAGCATTAGTCAAAGAAATTCTCAACCATTTCCCTGTCTCAAATTTTTCATTAATAGCAGTTGGAGGTTACGGGAGACAAGACTTATCACCAAAAAGCGATGTGGATTTATTATTTCTATATCAAAAGTCGAATAAAAATATTCGTGAATTTATCACCGCTCTCAATAATTCACTTTGGGACTTAGGGCTAGAAGTTGGAATATCTTTTTTAACTATCAAACAGGCAATTATTGACTCTAAGAAAGACATAAAAACTGTAACTAAGTTTGCAGAGTCTCGTCATTTAATTGGAGATCATGAACAATATGGAGAATTTGTAAGATCTATAAAAATTTTAATCGGAAAATTGAATGCATTAAAATTAAGTGAGAAAAAATTATTAGAACTAGTGGATCGCCATGAATATCATTTAGGCATTAAAAGCAATTTAGAACCTCAAATTAAAGAAGGCATTGGAGGATTAAGAGATATCCATACTATTTTGTGGATTTCAATATTTATGTTTAACATAAATAAGCTAGAAGATTTATCTCAAATAAATATTTTTACATCTAAGGAAATAAAAGAATTAAGAACAGCATGGAAATTTTTATTAACCGTTAGAGCTTTTATTCATCTATTCAATGATAATAAAGGCGATACCCTTTCCATAGAAAATCAATTAAAAATTTCAAAAAAACTTTCCTATCGCAATGCAAAAAAAGAGAAAGGTGTTGAGAGATTTATGAAGCACTTGTTTGTAAATATTGCAAAAATTGAATCACTGCTAAATACTTTTTATTCGAAACTACCTGAAGATTTAATTATCAAAACTATATACAAAAGCAAACCATCACGAACCAAACCACTTGGAAAACAATTTTTAGTCGAAAAAGGCTTTCTTCATTTAAAAAATTATGAATCTAAAAATTTTCTTAAGAATTGGATAAGTGTTTTTGAAGCATCTCTCAATTATAACTTATTTATACATCCATTTTTTTTAAAAACAGTTGAGGAGAAAAAAAAGGTAATTAAAAAGTCAATTAGCAGTGAACAGTATCAAACATTAGTTGATATTATAGTTTCCAAAAAAAATCCTATTCATGTCCTAAGAAACCTCAATGATACAAAAATTTTAAGTGAACTATTCCCTGAGTTTGGAAGAGTATGGGGACAAGTACAATTTGATATTTATCATCATTATACTACAGATGAACACTTATTATTAACTCTTCATCATCTAAGTGAGTTAAGAAAAAAATCTTTTTACAAAGAAATCTATAGCAGAATAAGCCTCAAATTTGCACTTCATGTAGCATTAATTTTTCATGATATTGGTAAAAAGGGGCCTAAAAGCCATTCCATATATGGCAAAGAATTAACAGAAAAAATTTTTAAAAGATTACCTTTGCGAGTTGAAGATCAAGAGATGGTACTATGGCTCATAGAAAATCATCTATTAATGAGCGATATTGCATTTAAAAATGATCCTCAAGACCCTGATGTCATTGCTTCATTTACATCGATAGCTAATACACCTGAAAAAATTAACTCTTTATTTCTTTTTACTTTATGTGATATCGCGGCCGTAGGTCCAAATATTTTAAACGAATGGCGAATTAGCTTACTGAGAAGTCTTTTATATAATTCTCGAGATTTTTTACAAAGAGGACTTGATACAGTTTCATACTCTTCTGCCGTTCAAGACTCTATCAAAACAAATGTTTTAAGAAACGTTGACAAATCTATGAATAGCTTCATTCAAAAAAATATGTCTGAGCTACCTCCTCTTTTTTGGGAAGCTTTTTCATCTAGAATGATCATCGATATATGTAAATTTTATAAAAATTATTCAGATAATAGAAAATCAATTGAGGTTAAATTTTTAAATTATGAAAATAATGAGTATAGTGCGATAGTCGTAATATGTAAAAATAGATCAGGGATTTTAAAAGATATTGTCAAAGGATTAAGTTTTTCTCAAATTAATATTTTAGGCTCTAGGGTTATTTCATTAAATAATAATGATGTCATTGATGTTTTTTGGATCTGTAATTCTGCACAAAAAGCCCTAAAAGAAAAAAATGAACAAAATAGACTTGTTCAAAATTTAATTGATAGTGTAGAGGGATTAGAAATTGAAGCCGTCTCTGATTTGCTCAACATCAAATCTAAATTAGAAGTTTTACCTAAAATTACTGTAGATAATAAAATGAGTAAAAATGTAACTACTTATCAAATTCTATCTGGAGATCGCAAAGGTTTGCTAATGGATATACTGAACATTTTCCATAAAAATCATGTGAGTGTTCAATCAGCAAAAATTTCAACATATGGTGAAAAAATTTTTGATACATTTCAAATTACTGATATCAAAAATAAAAAAATTAAAGATGCAAATCTAATTAAATCCTTAGAGAAACAATTAATTAAAATTCTTTGATGATTGTAGCAATTACTGGACTGAAACCTTTCAATTTACTTAAAAAAATTCATTTTTTATCCTTATCAGTGCCTTTAATGAAAAAAGCATTAGTCAGTAAAGGAAATTTACATGGGCATTCATTTCAAAATAAGGGCTATTTTCATACAGTTACTGCATGGGATACCAGGGAGTGTATGATGGAATATGTGTATTCACCCGCACATCAAAAAGCTATCGATATTTTTGAAAAATTAGGAGAGGGAAAAACTTGTCATTATGAAACATCGGGCTTGCCTGATCAAAATGAAGCGCTTATTTATTGGGAAAGAAACGCTCAGTGAACTTACTGGAATAAAGCTATTAATCTGATATCAATTATTTGTTATGACAAAATTTCAAGAAAGAGTGTTTTCTGGAGTCCAGCCAACTGGAACACTACATTTAGGAAACTATTTAGGTGCAATCAAAAATTTTGTCGAACTTCAAAACAAATACAATTGTATCTATTGTGTTGTAGATCAACACGCTATCACTGTTGAACAAAATCCTGCAGAGCTTCGATCTAATATTCTAGAGGTCTTGGCTTCTTTTATTGCAGCAGGCGTAGATTATAAGAAACAAATTATTTTCCAACAATCCAGTGTAGCAGCTCACTCACAATTAGCGTGGGTTTTTAATTGTGTAAGTCGTATTGGCTGGTTAAATCGTATGACTCAATTTAAAGATAAGGCAGGAAAAAATAGAGAGAATGTAAGTGTTGGATTAATGGTTTATCCTAATCTAATGGCTGCAGACATCCTTGCCTATTTAGCTACGCATGTACCTGTTGGAGATGATCAAAAACAACATTTAGAATTATCAAGAGATATAGCTCAAAAATTTAATAATGATTTTGGTGTCAATTATTTTCCACAACCTGAACCTCTGATTTACGGCAATGCAACTAGAGTAATGAGCTTAAGAGATGGAACAAAAAAAATGTCAAAGTCAGACCCATCTGATTTTTCAAGAATTCTTTTAACTGATGAGGATGAATCCATAGCAAGTAAAATTAAAAAAGCCAAATCAGACTCAGAATTAATTCCTGAATCTTCTAAAGACTTACAAAATAAACCAGAATGTTTAAATCTGATCAATATTTTATCTGCTTGTTTAAATCAAAGCGTTGATAAGACACTTCAAAATTACTCTGGAAAAGAATATTCATTATTAAAAAAAGATTTAGCAGAAAACCTCATTCAGATTATCAAACCCATGAGAACAGAGATTAAGAACCTTTTAAATAATAAAGATGAATTAGATGCTATATTGAAAGATGGAACACAAAAGGCAGCTAACATAGCCAATCCAATTATTGAGGATGTCTATAAAATCGTTGGGTTTAAATAAAAACTACATGTCTTGAATTTTCGTAATTAAAAGTCATATTATAAGAAACAATGTTTGTACAAACTGAACCCACACCTAATCCCGCCACTTTGAAGTTCTTACCAGGGCAAGAAGTGATGAAGGAAGGGACTATTTTTTTTCAAAATGAAGAATCTGCTAGCAATTCTCCATTAGCTATCAATCTTTTTCATATAAAAGGAGTAGAAAGTGTCTTTTTTGGTTCAGATTTTATTACAATCACCAAAGCTGAGGCAAATGATTGGACATTAATGAAACCAGCTATATTGGGCTGCATTATTGAACACTTCACAATGAATAAACCAGTTATATCTGAACAAGCAGCACGAACTGAGCACACGTATGATGAAAATGATAGTGATGTTGTAAAAAAAATTAAAGAACTTTTAGACACAAAAGTTCGACCAGCGGTAGCTATGGATGGCGGGGATATTATATTTGACAAATACAATGAGGGAATAGTCTTTCTTCAAATGCAAGGCGCTTGTCAAGGCTGTCCCAGTTCAACGGCAACTTTGAAAATGGGGATTGAAAATATGTTAAAGCATTATATTCCTGAAATTCGAGAAGTTCGCCCCGTTGAAGCATAAACTTTTTATTTTTTTATTCGGAATCTTATTAAGCCCTTTGGTGCATGCACAAGGATTTAATAGCTGGAAAGAATTACATATTTATCATAAGAAAAATAATTTTTCACCTGAAACGATTACAACAGAACAGCTAAACTATCTTCCAACTCTTCAACACCTACCCTCTGATTTTGATGAATTAATAGACGTACCTACAAAAAAAAAATTATTTTATTTAACTGTTCTTCCAATCATATACGAGTCTAACACCTTAATTCTAGAAGATCGTGAAATGATAATGAATATAGAAAAAAAATTTAAACGTGCAGAGCTTAATGAAAATGAAAAAAATGAAGTTATTCGTTTGTCTAAAAAATATAAACTTGATTATAGTTTAATTAATCTTTCGCTCTTTAAAAAATTAAAGCAAAGAATAAATATCATTCCTATTTCTCTTGCTCTGGGTCAAGCAATTATTGAAAGTGGATGGGGTCAATCTCGTTTTGCACTCGAGGGTAATGCCCTATATGGGCAATGGACAACAAATGAGCAAAGAGGCATTATTCCGGAAGACCGTGATGAAGATAAAAGTCATGCAGTGTTAAAATTTGAAAGTTTACAAAATAGTGTTCAGGCATACATGCATAACATCAATACTCATCCGGCATATTATAGTTTTCGAGTTGTGCGTCGTATTGCTGAAAGGGTTCAATATACTGATCCCATTAGTGCAAAAGTGAAATTCTTAGCAGCATATGCTGAAATAGGTGATGCTTATGTTGAAAAATTAGAGATGATAATTGAGTCAAATAAATTAAGAGAATTTGACAGGTTCGAATATTAATTTATTACGTACTGAAAACCGTACCAATAAACACCCGCATCTACTTTTGTACAATTAAATCTGAGTCGTCCTTTGACAGGCATCCGATCAAGTTCAATTAATAATTTGTCTTCTAATGTAGTAAATGTTTTTTCAATAGAGCCTTGAAAATCACTAATAAAACAATTAACCCCCTGTGTTCCCTCAGCTAAGTTTAAAACAAAACGATTAGTAGCCGGATTTAAATGAGGATCGATTGGAAGCAACGAAGCATTAGAAAAAGGTAATGCATTTGCAGCATCTCTAATTCGATCAAGAGACCCATAATTCTCATTTAACGGAAACCTTGGGATGTAATACTTTTGATCTATTGAAAAGGCACCAGAGTGTTGACCAAAAGCAGCATCAAAATACTCTGAAACAATTTTTTGTGCTTTCAAGCTATTTTCACCAAAAGGATATGCAAATAAATTAGGAACAATACCAAGATTATCGAAAATTAGAGATTGTGACTTCTCGATCTCGTTTATGATTTCTTCATCAGTCAATAAACTAAGACTCGAATGAGAATGGGTATGATTTTGGATATCTACCCCTCTATTTAATGTTTCTTTAAGTTGACTCCAGCTCATGTAATTATTTCCACCAACGTTTTCTGTATTGAGAAAGAGCGTTACAGGTATATTAAATTTTTCAAAGATAGGTAGACCTACTTCATAAAAAGATAAATACGCATCATCAACCGTAATTGAAATTGTCTTTGTAGAGAGCACTTCAGGATTTAATAAATCTTTAGCAAAAATGAAATTAAAATTTTTATCTTTTAGATATGAGAGATGTTGTTCTACTTGTTCTGTGGTTGTATTGGTTGATGGGTATTTAGACTCGCCAAAGCGATGATACATTAACAAGTTATTAGGAATTGTATCATTGAGTGTTGTTGCGTAGGATATAGATTGAGAACCTGCATATAAAGAAAACAATATGGTCAATAAACTAAATAATTTAGAAATGGGCATCGATAGTTCCCTATCATACTGTTCAATTACTTTATTTAAAAAGAAAAAAATTATTTGGAACAAAGGACAAAGCTGTGAGTTTGGACATGAAAAAGTTTTATCTAATCTGTTAAGACAGATGGTCAAGCAAACCCATGTTTTACCTGAAAACATTAGCTTTCTTCATTTAAATAAAGGGCCTGCTCGCTTTACTGCTATAAGAAACTGTCACGCTTTAGCCAAGGGATATTTTATAAATCATTCAGTTAAGATATTTAGTTATTCAATATTTGAACATTTTTTTTTAGGGCTGAGTAGAAAAGTTAAAAAAGATATTTTATGCATTGTCGATACTAATCGTAGAGACCTTGCAATACAAAAAATTAACCCTAATGGGAAGCTAATTGGTAAAACTCGTACAATGCTAATTGATAATGATCTTGTGCATTTACTTAAGGATGATTATTTACTAATAGGCAATGGAGTTAATAAATTATCAAAAAAAAAGGAATTTAAATTTATTAAAAATCGAGTAATTGGGCCCGTGAAACTTGAGTCAAATTATTTTATAAATAGAATCTTTGATAAAAAGGGTAATAATAGATTTCCTAAAATTATTTATCCTTACTCGCCAATATAAAATTTAAAGATTTAAAAAAGAGTATTTTTTTTCAATATATTTTTGATGGTAGTCTTCTGCAGGACAATAATTAATAACAGTTTCAATAGTTGTGGTGATAGCATTCTGAAATTTTGAAAGATTTAAATTTTTTGTTTTCTCTTTAGCAATACTAATCTGGTCCTCGTCATAACATCCTAATAACGATCGATACTGGGTTCCTTTATCTGGGCCCTGTTGATTAAGTGTAGTTGGATCATGTATTTGATAAAAAAAGTCAATTAAATTTTCATAACTTATAATCTGATCATCAAAGGTAACCATGACAACTTCAACATGGTCCGTATTACCAGAACAAACTTCTTCATAAGAGGTTTTTGAAGATTTCCCTTGTGAATATCCGACCTCAGTTGCAATGACCCCTTTGACTTCTGAAAATTTTTTTTCCACCCCCCAAAAACAACCAGCACCAAAAATAGCTTTAGGCATTTTCTTTTCCTTTTAATTGAGATTTTTGAGCACTGCGCCTAGATATTCTCTCTCTCCATATTTTATAGCTTTTATTTTTTATATTTTTCTTCATAATTTTTTTTACTTCACCTTCATCAATATTATAAATCTTTGTAATATGGCTGAAATCTGTTTGATCGTCCCAGGCCATTTGGATAATATCGCTGATTTGTGAAACGCTAAATTTCATATTAATGGTACAAATTTGAGATGTTTTCAGATCTATAACAATTTGAAGCGTACCCTTGTTCTTGTGTTATAAATTTAAATATTTTTCCAGCATGTGGTTGTCTTTCAGCTTCAATATCATTTAAACCTATGGATGCGGTAGTTATATACAATTCATTTAAATTTGATCCACCAAAAGCACAGCTAGTAACCTTTGATACTGGTAACTGAAGAATGAGTTTCAAATTTGAACTTTTATCAAAACAACATACCTTTCCACTGCCCCACATTGCTACCCATAAGTTGCCATTTCTATCAACTGCCATACCATCAGGGTTTCCATCAACATTGTTGAGTGAAAGAAATATTTTTTTTTGAAATCCACTAGATGAAATATCATTCATAGAAAAACTGTAAATTATTCTTTTGATAGAGTCTGTTACGTAACCAATATTTCTTTCATAATCAAATATAGGCCCATTTGAAATAATATATGACTCATCTTGAAAAATAGGGTCAAAATTAGAATTATATCCAATTACCATACCCGTCTCAGATTGCTGTTGCGTGTCCATTGTTGAAATCCAAATTTGTCCATTAATGTCGATATCAGCATCATTAATTCTATTTTTTTTATTTTTAAAATTTATTTTTGTAAGAAGTTGTTTTTTAGATATTGAAGAATGCAAAGAAAATAATGAGTCAGTAGAGCTCATAAGATAATTTTCATTATCTTGAAGTAAAATATTAGTTATTCCTTCAGGAACTAAGTAGAAATTTTCCTTTTGAACATCTTGATCCGTTTCAATAATTTTATTTTCATGAATGTCTATCCATAGAAGTTTGTCTTGCCTCCAGTCCCAAAGTGGTCTTTGGCCTAAAATACTTTTGTAGGAATTTTCGCAAACGAAAGGTTGTTCATATTTAATCCGCACGAATTTAATATAAACTATTTATAAAAATGCAAAAGGGCACAGCTTTTATCATGAGGAGTAGTGCTGTGCCCAGGCATCAAAAAAAAGAGGATACTTCTTTTTTCTAATCTTTATGCAGCTTGTGATTTACTTGTTTTGCTTGCAGCGTCAAGGCCAGTTTTTAGGTCATTAATTATGTCTTCAACATGCTCTAGGCCAACACATAATCTAACGTAACCTGGTGTTACTCCAGCTTTTAATTGTTCATCTGGTGTTAATTGCGAGTGTGTTGTTGAGGCAGGGTGAATTGCAAGGCTTCTGGCGTCACCGATATTTGCTACATGATAATGGAGTTCTAATGCATCAATAAAAGCTTTTCCTGCTTCTACGCCATTTTTTAGCTCTATGCCTATCATTGATCCATAGCTTCCGTTCAAATATTTATCGGCATTTTCTTTTGACTTTCCTTCAGCAAACTTGGGGAAAGTAATCTTTGATACTTGCTCGTGGTTTTTTAAAAAATCAGCTACCTGTTCTGCATTTGAGTGATGTTGTTTAAGTCTTAATGGTAACGTCTCTAGACCTTGAAGGAGATTAAAAGAATTTTGAGGTGCAATTGCTGCGCCAAGGTCTCTGAGTAGAACTACTCTTGCACGAATTGCAAAAGCTATTTGAACACCAAATATTTGAGGAACTACATCTCCCCATACGGCACCATGATAACTAGAGTCAGGTTGGTTAAATAAAGGTTGTCTATCAGGATTTTTTGTCCAATCAAAATTTCCTCCATCAATAATTATTCCTCCTATTGAAGTACCATGACCGCCAATCCATTTAGTCATCGAATGCATTACTACAGCTGCTCCATAATCAAATGGCTTACAACTTAAAGGAGCTGCGGTATTGTCCACAATAAGAGGTATTCCAAACGATCTGCCGATATTTGATACCTCTTCAATTGGAAAAACTGAAAGCTTTGGATTTGGAAGTGTTTCTGCATAATAAGCACGCGTTTTGTCATCAGTTAATTTACGAAAGTTTTCAGGATCAGAAGGATCAGCAAACCTGACATCAATACCTTGGGCTCTTAGTGTGTTATTGAATAAATTCCATGTTCCACCATAAATATCTGTCGAACAAACAATATTATCACCAGCTTGAGCAACGTTTTGAATTGATAGTGCAGATGCTGCTTGACCTGAACTTACAGCTAAAGCTGCAGCACCACCTTCGATAGCAGCTAGCCTCTCTTCAAGAACTGCATTAGTAGGATTCATAATTCTTGTGTAAATATTTCCAAGTTCTTTAAGGGCAAATAGATTTCCTGCATGTTCAGCAGAATTAAACTCATAAGATGTAGTTTGATAAATAGGAACAGCAACTGCATTAGTTGTAGGGTCTTTTCTATAGCTCCCACCGTGTAGCGCTAATGTTTCTGGGTGTTTTGATGTAGTAGTCATAGTATCCTCGCTTTGTTAATTTTGTTCTTTTTATAGAACTTTATTTAATATGTCAAACAAGAATATCAATTGTTTGTTATTTATTTTCACTTATGATCTTCAAAATTTTATAATTATTATGCACAAAAACCTTATTTTAATAGGAATTTTTCTTTTTTTAATTGGCTGTGAAACAACCGCCCCTATAACAAAGATTAAAGAAATTCTTCCTGAGCCAACTGAGAAGGTAATTTACCAACCAGATGAAAATACCTCAATTGAAAACAAAGAAGTATTAGATGAAACAGAAATGGAAATAGAAATAGCAGTTCAAGATTTCTTAGGAATTGAAAATTATATTCAAAAAGATATCTCATCAGTTATTTCAACTTATGGAAATTTTAATTTTTCAAAAAAAGAGGAAATATATGAATTACATAGATATAACGCAAACAAATGTCGAATATTTATTCAAAACAATACTTCAAACAAAAAAATAATTTCTATTACCATATTTCATATTGAAGAAAAAAAAGTATTAAAAAATTATAAAAAAGATTTGTGTAATTGATTGTAAAAATTTGTTGCGTAAAATAACTTATGGTTTTTGATTTGAGATGTTATTAAAAATGAAAACTTTTATTTATTTAATATTCTTAACTATTTTTTATTTTAACTTATTTGCTCATCATCCAGGTCATAAAATTGAAGCTGAAACACCATATCCAACAATAAAAATAAAACTAATTAAGGATAATATGGATGGTTATAATCTTTTAATTGATTTAAATAATTTTACATTAGCGCCTGAGCAAGTTGGGGAAAAAAATAAACCTAATACAGGTTATTTACATCTTTATGTAAATGATATTAAAATTGCCAGAATATACTCTAATTGGTTTCACATCCCTGGAAGGTATTTTAATTTAAAAGAAAATTTAATAAAAGTTACTCTCAATGCAAATATGCATGGTGAATTTACAATTGATGGCAATCCTATTCAGGCAAATATAATTGAATTAAAAAATTGATATTTTATGCATTATAAGGCAATGAGGAGTGATGTAGAATAATTTTCAATGATCCATTAGCTACTTTTTTGTAACCCCAGCTTTTATCAACTTTTACAGTTTCACCATCTTTATTTGTAAAAGTAACCCAACCCATCCACATAGCAATATTTTCATTAATAAATATAGACGAAGTATCTGACTCAACTTTATGCCAGGATTTTATTCCAAAACCAGTATCTTGGGGGTATTTAGGATTATTGCCAATAAAATAAGATAAGGTTCCTTCTTTATCTGTGCGAAACGTTTGAACGCCTCCGCTCAAGGTTGGTTTAAATAAGATAGGTCCAAATTCAAAACCATATAAATCATCTAAAATTTCATTTGCTGTAGTTGATGCTTTTTTAATTCCTTGTTCCTCAAAGGCCTTAGATATAGCTACAATACCTTCTCCCCAAGCTATACGTGCTTTGGTAAGTTCATCTTTGTTAATCATTTTTAACCATCATTAATATTTTATAGCTTTATTCAATTTATTTAACACGCTTAACGATAAAATCAACTAG
>Ga0181606_10001652_pt1 | contig 19463 bp, 21 predicted proteins | sample 041ome_10_FD_132994 | JGI IMG/M metagenome (GOLD analysis project Ga0181606, IMG submission 132994) | Coastal salt marsh microbial communities from the Groves Creek Marsh, Skidaway Island, Georgia - 041412US metaG (megahit assembly) | ecosystem: Environmental > Aquatic > Marine > Intertidal... | reverse complement strand
TTCTGCATAAATGGATGGATAATATTTTTGCAATTGATATTGTGGAGATTTGTCTTTGTTGCCCAACACCTGAACTGCAATTTGTTTGATTTCATAAAGTGCCTCAATGGGATTGTCCATACAAGACTGAACGGCTATGATTTTGTTTTTTATTTCTTCAAAAACATGCATTACAGCTGATCGAACTAAGGAAGTTTTATCATTGAAATAGGTATAAATCGTCTTTTTGGAGATACGCATGTGTTCTGCAATATCGTCCATGGTAACCGCTTTATAGCCGTATTGTAGGAACAGTAAAGAAGCCGATTGTACGATTTCCTTTTCCATAGCAATTTTTTGCAAACTTATAACAGAAAACTTTATAAACAAAAAAAGTTTCCAAAGTTTACATCTTTTTTACATTAGTTTAACTTAGGCGCTGTATTTTTAACAAAATTCAATCGCTATGAATCTTTTCAAGGCCTATCAAACAGCATTTGAGTCTGCACTTGAAGATTTCAATCAAGTCCAAACGCCGGAAAACCTTTACCTTCCTATGAAGTATCTTTTGGACTTGGGAGGAAAAAGAATCCGGCCTTTTTTGACCTTAATGGCAGCTGAAGCCTATGGTATTGGTGTAAAAGATGCCATGGGCGCCGCAATGGCTGTGGAGGTGTTTCACAATTTTACCCTCATGCATGATGACATTATGGACAAGGCTTTTTTGCGTAGAGGGGAGACCACAGTACATGAAAAATGGGATGTGAATACCGCCATATTGTCTGGTGATGCCATGCTTATAAGAGCCTATCAATCACTGGAGGATTATCCTCAGCCTATTTTTAAATCATTGACCCGTTTGTTGAGCAAAACCGCCATTGAGGTATGTGAGGGGCAGCAATACGACATGGATTTTGAGACCAGTCTGGGCGGTTCCCAAGAAGAATACTTAGAAATGATCCGACTTAAAACGGCGGTTTTGGTAGGCTGTGCCCTGCAAATGGGCGCCATCTTGGGAAATGCCAGTAAGGAAGATCAGCAGTCCATTTATGATTTTGGCATACAGTTGGGGCTGGCTTTTCAGCTACAGGACGATTACCTCGATACTTTCGGGGATCAAAAAACTTTTGGAAAAAAAATTGGGGGAGATATTATCGAGAATAAAAAAACCATTTTGTACCATTTGGCCATAAAACACGGAAATGAAATTCAAAGCCAAGCGTTGCAAACCTTATTATCCTCCAAAAACAGTAGCACTGAAGAGGAAAAAATAAAAAAAGTAACGGATTTATTTGAAGTTACTATGGCCAAAGATACCACCAGAGATTTGATTCAACACCATTCAGATTTGGCCGCCACTGAATTGGAAAAACTGACCATTACAGCCGAACAAAAAAAGCGCTTACTATCCCTTAAAGACTGGTTGATGCAAAGGGCCTCTTAAAAAAGTCTTTTCCAAAGTGCTCCTACAAATTGCAGTACATTAAAGGATCGCATGATCAGGATTTCTTGACCAATAGCGCTTTTTTCATTCAAGAATTTAAAGATGTTTTCGGGCTTGTTTTTTTGGAACATTCTTCTAAACAGATCAGCACCATTGGCATTGTCTTTACTCAGAACATCAATAAAAAGTAAATCATAAAACCAAAACCGATCTCTTTTACTGAATTGGTTCAAAGGTTGCCCCTTTTTGAGAAATTCAACCAAGGCTTTGGTTTTTTCATTGATGCGCTGAAAGGTATATCCTGTACTGGCCTTGGTCCATCCTCCTGCCGTCCCGATGTGTAATAACTTGGGACTGTTTTTTAGATCAAATCGATAGCAGGTCATGGGGATTTTACCTTCCTCTTCCTCCAATATTTCATATCCTCCGGTTGGGAGTTGTTTGAGAAATGCAGCGATGGCACTTACATATTCTTTATGGTCCAATGGATTTTCAGAAAAAAGAGTATATTCCAATAAAGCCTTCTTGGGGGTCAAAGGCAATAAATACATAAACCGTGTATTCCCTTTTTGAGGCACTTTAAAATTCATGAATTCGATTTTGTCAGGATCAAAACAAGCTTTTTGGGTTTGAACGATTTGCCCCACAAAGTGTTGTAACAAGACCGGATATTTTTGTTGTTGGTATAGGCTTTTGGGATCGAAAATACTGGAAAATATCTTATCCCCTTGATAGGATTGCACATCAGTGGTAACTTCATTTTCAGAGATTTCACAAACCTTTTCTCTGATTTGCGTCAGTGGTTTGAATGAAGCCAGCTGATTTTTCATGTATTGATAAAAATCAATACTTCGGATCATTTTGTATTGAAAGGGATCCATCTCAAAATCCATTTCAAAATCATTTGCGCCAAAATAGGCTTTACTCCATTTTTTGTAAACGATAGGTTCCAAATCACTTTCCCCAGATTCCCAAAAGCACCAAGTTTTATCATTGGTATTTTTGCTTTCTTTTTCAATCAGCAGTATCCTTTGATTTTTAAAAAAGGGATCATTGCACATCCTGAATGTCAGGAGTAATCCCGATGCCCCTCCGCCACAAATAATATAGTCGTAATGATTTTTATTCATTGCCCACCAAAATTAGTCAATCCCTTTAACTGTCAATGAATTTAAACGCTTTTATCTATATTTGTGGGCGATTTAGCCCATCAAAATGGATGCAATTATTGCTTTTTTTTCCAATATCAGTCCAGTAAAAGGAGCATTTTACGCTACCGTTTTCACTTGGTTGTTGACTGCAATGGGAGCCGCCTTTGTTTTTTTATTTAAAACCATGCATCGTGGATTTTTGGACGGTATGTTGGGATTTACCGGGGGCGTTATGGTTGCTGCCAGTTTTTGGAGTCTTTTGGCTCCTGGGATTGAAATGTCTCCCGGCGAGGGTTTTGTAAAAGTCATTCCCGCTGCGGTAGGTTTTGGATTGGGAGCTCTTTTTATTTTTGCATTGGACAAAATCTTACCCCATATTCATATCAATTTTAAGGATTCCGAAGGGATCAAAACCCCGTGGCACAAAACTACTTTATTGGTATTGGCCATCACCCTGCACAACATACCAGAGGGTCTTGCTGTAGGGGTTCTTTTTGGAGGTGTTGCCGCTGGAATACCCGAAGCTTCCATCGGAGGAGCTGTTGCTTTGGCCATTGGAATCGGTATTCAAAACTTTCCTGAGGGAATTGCTGTTTCCATGCCACTCAGAAGGCAAGGAGCAAGTAAATTCAAGAGTTTTTGGTACGGTCAGTTATCCGCCATTGTCGAGCCATTAGCTGCAGTTTTGGGCGCTGTAGCGGTAACTTTTTTCACCCCGCTTTTGCCTTACGCTTTGGCCTTTGCTGCAGGGGCCATGATTTTTGTCGTCGTGGAGGAGGTCATCCCTGAAACCCAACAAGACCGATACACAGACATTGCCACCCTAGGTTTTATCGGAGGATTTATTGTGATGATGACCTTGGATGTGGCCTTAGGCTGATTCGTCTTTATTGAAATTTTTCCAGCCTTGTGCTTCTATTGGAATCGATTGACCCAGTCCTGTAATCATATTACAAGCTTCTTTTTGATCTGTAAAATGGCCAATGGTGGTCAGCAATGGATGCCCTTTGATTTTGTCGTAATCCTCAGTTTTGATGGCCATCAATAATTCGTAGTCTTCCCCCCCATTGAGCAGGGCTGTGATGCTGTTCATTTTAAATTCCTCTGCTGTACTGGAAGTGGATGGATCACAAGGAAGCTTTTCTTCATACAAGTCGCAGCCTACTTCAGAAGCTTTACACAAATGAAGGATTTCAGAGGATAGCCCATCACTGATATCGATCATGGCATTGGGTACAATCGCTAATTCTTCTAGTAGTTCAACAATATCCTTTCTCGCCTCTGGTTTTAATTGTCTTTCAATACAGTAAGAGTAGAGGGCCAAATCAGGTTGATTGTTAGGGTTGACTTTAAATACTTCCTTCTCCCGTTCCAGCACTTGCAAGCCCATATAGGCCCCTCCCAAATCTCCACTCACAACCAATAGGTCGTTCGGTTGGGCTCCAGACCGATAGGTAATTTTTTCATTTTCGACTTGCCCCATTGCCGTAACTGAAATGATAAGACCCGATGAACTGCTGGAAGTATCCCCTCCTACCAAATCGACCTTGTAGTTTTTACAAGCCAATTTGATTCCAGCATACAATTCCTCTAAAGCCTCCAAGGGAAAACGATTGGATACCGCAATAGACACCGTTATCTGGGTGGGGTAAGCATTCATCGCATAGATATCCGAAAGGTTGACCATTACAGACTTATAACCCAAATGCTTCAATGGGACATAAGACAAATTAAAGTGAATGCCTTCGATCATCAGATCGGTTGTCACCACCGTATGCCCCTCTGTAAAATTCATTACCGCAGCATCGTCTCCCACCCCCTGAAGGGTAGAAGGTTGAACAAATGGGAAAGATTTTGTCAAATGATCGATCAGACCAAACTCTCCCAATTGGGAAAGGGGGGTGGTGTTTTTATTTTCAAACATTTGTTAAAATTACTAAGATTTCAATCAATCTCCTTTAACTTGAATAATTTAGTTTATATTGTATTTCTTATGTCCTAAATTTGATACCATGAACTCTAAAATCCTAAATTCAATTCTGATTTTAATTTTGCTGTTCCTCTCTTGTCAAAAAGAGTCAATTTCTCAGAATGATGATGCCCCTTCGGATACTTCAACAGAACAAAATCCATCGGGAAACAACACAAGCGTTTTAAGTAGCGTGTTTGACTTACCATGTGTAAATGGTTTTGCGGGGACATTTCCTTGCAAGGGTTATGATCTGTTAGCGCACATCAACCTCCCCTCTTTGGAAGGAAATGAGGGAAGCGACTCATGGGGCTGGACGGATCCAAAGACTCAAAAAGAGTATGTGTTGATGGGATTGGACAACGGAACGGCTTTTGTTGACATCAGCGAACCTACAAAACCCATTTTGATCGGGAAATTGCCTACCGCAACAGAGGAAAGCCCTTGGAGAGACATCAAAGTATATAACAATCACGCCTTTATCGTCAGTGAAGCTTCAGATCATGGCATTCAAGTTTTTGACCTTACCCGATTAAGGGAGGCTCAACCCAAACAAAATTTTACCGCAGACAGGGTCCTTAAAACCATACCTACCGCCCACAATATGGTCATCAACCCAGACAGTGGCTATGGATATGTGGTGGGAACCGATAGAGGAAACAAATATATGGGAGGTACCCATTTCCTCGACCTTAATGATCTACAAAGCATCAGATTTGTGGGGGGGTATGCTGAAGGAGGATACAGCCACGACGCTCAAGTGGTCAATTACAAAGGGCCAGATCAGGACCATACGGGTAAAGAAATTTTCTTGGGAGCCAACGAAAGCCGACTGGTCATTGTGGATGTCACCGATAAAGAAAATCCAAAAGCCATTTCTGAAATAAATTATCAAAATAGCCATTACACCCATCAGGGCTGGTTCGATAAAAATCAAAGATTTTTTTTCCTAGGGGACGAACTGGATGAATCAAAAATAGGGGGTAAGACGAGAACATTGGTTATTGACCTCAGAGATCTGGATCAACCCATACTTCATCATGCCTATTATGGCCCCACCAATGCCATTGATCACAATGGTTATGTCAAAGACGATTTGTTTTATTTGGCCAATTATTCAGCCGGTGTACGGATCATATCCATTGCAGATTTGGAAAACAAAAACATGACAGAAATTGGTTTTTTCGACACCTTTCCTGAAAATAATTCCACAATTTTCAATGGTGCTTGGAACGTTTTTCCTTTTTTCGAAAGTGGAGTGATTGCCATTAGCGACATTAACAGGGGGTTGTTTCTCATCAAAAAATCAGAATAAAATTGTCGAAAAAAAGTCTTCTTCTATTTTTAGCATTACTCTTCTGGGCATGTTTACCCGATTCCATCAACAACACAACTCAGCGACCTTATTTTTCAGGGATATTGACCGATGTTTATCTATTCGGGGGAAGCAAGGAAGACGTAGGAAGAGAGATGATCGAACTTCGATCAGGGGGCTTTGCGATGGTGGGCAGTACCCAAAGCACCGATGGAGATTTTAGTGATCGAAGTACGGAGGATTGGGATTTGTTTCTAATGAAATTCAATGAGGAAGGGGAAATCCTTTGGAGCAAAACTTACGGAGGAAGTGCAGAAGATTTTGGTTTTTCTTTGGTTGAAACACCTGAGGGAGGATTTGTTATGGTGGGCTACAGTAACAGCATGGACGGGGATGTTCCCCCAACCAAAGGCTATCATGACCATTGGATCATTAAGGTAGATGCTACAGGCAAGCTACTTTGGAAGAAATCTTTTGGATATTCAGGACACGATCACGCCTACAATGTCATCGCCACCCAAGACGGAGGATATTTTTTCAATGGTTTTCTCGATGTAACAGCTTCCAGCGGACAGGGAAACACTGGTAAATCCGCCAAGGCTGCGCGCCATGGCGTAGGAGAATTTTGGTGTCACAAAATGGACAACAATGGCAACATCCAATGGCAAAGGTATTTTGGCGGTACCAACAACGACCGCTCCTATGATGCCATACAAACCACCGCTGGAAACTTTCTATTGGTTGGGACCTCAGAAAGCGACGACATTGATGTGAGTAATCCCAAAGGCAATTATGATATATGGGTAGTCATGGTGTCTCCTTTCGGTGAATTGCTCTGGGAAAAATCCTTTGGTGGGAGCTTGGTGGATGAGGCCTCAAGGGTAATTGAGGATGCGTTTGGGAATTTCAGAATCATTGGCAATTCTCACAGCACAGATGGAGATATTTCCAACCCCAAGGGTCAGTCAGACATATGGCAGATCACCCTCAACAAAAATGGCCAATTGATTGGGAGCTACAATTTTGGGGGGAGCGATTTTGACAAAGGTACCGCCATTGGCGAATCGCGATGGGGTTCTATTTTTATCACAGGTCATTCCAGAAGCTTTGATGGAGACATGGAGGATAACCAAGGAGAAAACGATCTGTTCTTAAAATATTTTCCAGCCAATGGAATGGAAAAATTTAATCTCACTTTGGGGGGAGAAGGGGAAGATTTTGCCTACGATCTTTTGGTTCAAAATAAAGGCAGCGTATGGGTCACAGGTCAATCGTTCAGTAAAAACCCCCCTTTCGATAAAAATAAAGGCAAAGGAGATATATTATTGGCCAAGTGGCAATGATATAAGTCGATAGAGCCATAATCAGAATTGATAGTAAAACCACCCCTTTACAAGGAAATACGCTATATTTGTGAATATTTTAAACATTTGTTATTTCAAATGATCAAAGTATCACCTAATGCTCAAGAAAAAGTAGCGCAATTGATGCGTGAAGAAGGTTACAATCCCGTCCAAGATTTCGTCCGTGTAGGGGTGAAAAGTGGAGGGTGCTCTGGACTTTCCTATGATTTGAGTTTTGATAACAATAAATCAGAACAAGACCGCTTGTTTGAAGACAATCAGGTGCGGATCTTGGTGGATAAAAAAAGCTTGCTTTATTTGATGGGAACTACCCTAGAATATTCAGGAGGGCTCAACGGCAAGGGATTTGTATTCAACAACCCCAATGCAGAGCGAACCTGTGGTTGTGGGGAAAGTTTTTCTCTCTAAAAATTATTATGGCTTATACCGAAGAGGAACTAAAAAAAGAACTGGAAACCAAGGAGTACGAATACGGCTTTTACACCGATATCGATGCTGAAACTTTTCCTGTGGGCCTAAACGAAGAGGTCGTTCGGCGGATTTCTAAAAAAAAGAATGAACCAGAATGGATGACCGATTGGCGTTTAAAGGCATTCGAGGCTTGGAAAAATATGGACGAACCCGAATGGGCCAATGTAAAATACAAAAAACCCAACTATCAGGCCATCTCCTACTACTCGGCTCCTAAGAAAAAAGACCAATACAAAAGCCTGGATGAAGTTGACCCCGAGTTACTCAAGACCTTTGAAAAATTAGGGATCTCGTTGGACGAACAAAAGAAACTGGCTGGAGTAGCGGTAGACATTGTTATGGATTCCGTTTCCGTAGCGACCACTTTTAAGGAGACCCTTGCCGAAAAGGGAATTATTTTCTGTTCCATTTCCGAGGCCATTCAGGAACATCCTGAGCTGGTTCAAAAATACATCGGAACCGTGATTCCGATACAAGACAATTATTTTGCTGCTCTGAACTCTGCTGTTTTTTCCGATGGGTCTTTTTGTTACATTCCCAAAGGCGTTCGTTGTCCCATGGAATTGTCCACTTATTTCAGAATCAATCAAGCTGGAACGGGTCAATTTGAGAGAACCCTTGTCATTGCAGATCAATCCAGTTATGTGAGTTATCTTGAAGGGTGTACAGCTCCCTCCAGAGATGAAAACCAACTCCATGCTGCAGTAGTTGAACTGATTGCCTTAGACAATGCAGAAATCAAATACTCCACGGTACAGAATTGGTTTCCAGGCGACAAAAACGGTAAAGGAGGGGTATATAACTTTGTGACCAAAAGAGGGATTTGCCATAAAAACTCCAAAATATCTTGGACACAAGTTGAAACCGGATCAGCAGTAACCTGGAAATATCCCTCATGCATTCTTAAAGGAGACAACTCCATTGGGGAGTTTTACTCTATTGCCTTGACCAATAATTTCCAGCAAGCGGATACTGGAACCAAGATGATCCATTTGGGTAAAAACACCAAAAGCACCATCATTTCAAAAGGAATATCTGCTGGAAAATCTCAAAACAGCTATCGTGGTCTTGTCCAAGTGCATCCGCGGGCAACCAATGCCAGAAACTTTTCACAATGCGACTCTCTTTTGATGGGCAACCAATGTGGGGCACATACATTCCCCTACATTGAGGCAAGAAACAAAACAGCACAAATCGAACACGAGGCCACCACCAGCAAAATAGGTGAAGACCAAATATTTTACTGCAACCAAAGGGGAATTGACCCCGAGAAAGCCATCGCATTGGTGGTCAACGGTTTCAGCAAAGAAGTACTGAACAAGCTGCCCATGGAATTTGCTGTGGAAGCTCAAAAATTATTAGAAATTTCCCTTGAGGGATCAGTAGGATAAAATTATACTTATGCTAACCATAGAAAATCTTCATGCAAAAGTAGAAGGAAAACAAATTCTCAACGGTATAGACTTAGATGTCAAAGCAGGAGAAGTACATGCCATTATGGGTCCCAACGGATCTGGAAAAAGCACCCTTTCATCTGTTATTGCAGGACATCAAGACTATGAAGTCAATGAAGGCACCATGCTGTTGGAGGGAGAAAATATGGCCGATCTATCCCCTGAGGAACGTGCCCATAAAGGCATTTTCCTTTCTTTTCAATATCCCGTGGAAATTCCAGGGGTGAGTGTTACCAACTTCATCAAGACTGCCATCAATGCCTCCCGAAAAGCCAAAGGGTTGGAAGACATGGCCGCCAATGAGATGCTCAAAAAAATCAGAGAAAAGTCTTCCTTATTGGAGATCGACTCTCGATTCCTTTCCCGTTCATTGAACCAGGGTTTTTCAGGGGGTGAAAAAAAGCGAAACGAAATTTTCCAAATGGCCATGTTGGAACCCAAGCTATCCATACTCGATGAAACTGATTCTGGTTTGGACATCGACGCCCTTAAAATTGTAGCCAATGGAGTCAACAAATTGCGATCCAAAGACAACGCCACCATTGTGATCACTCATTACCAGCGTTTGTTGGAATACATAGTGCCAGATTTTGTCCATGTATTGTTTGATGGAAAAATCGTGAAATCGGGAACCAAAGATTTGGCATTAGAATTAGAGGAAAAAGGATACGATTGGATCAAAGAAATGGCATAAGCCCTATGGAGTTTAAGGAAAAATTATTGGCCTCCCATTTGGCTTTTGAAGAACAGATCGATTTCTCAGATCCCCTCCATCAAACCCGATTGGAATCCCTCAAAACCTTTGAAAAAAAAGGTTTTCCTTCTCGCAAGGATGAGGCTTGGAAATACACTTCCCTCAATGCCTTGACCCGACAGGACTATGCCCTTTTTCCCAAAACCGAAACTACCATTGAACTGAAGAAAGTAAAGAAGTATTTTCTTTATGAAATCGATACTTATAAAGTGGTTTTTATCGATGGGGTGTACAGTCCATTCCTTTCCGATACCACCCACGACGGCCTAGACGTATGTTTGATGTCTGCTGCCTTGTCCAAGGCAAAATACAGGAAACTCATTGACACCTATTTTAATAAGACTACTGACAAAGAAGACAGCCTCACTGCCCTCAATACCTCCTATGCCCAAGAAGGAGCTTATGTTTACATCCCCAAAAGCGTAGTCGCCGAAAAACCCATTGAGGTCATTCACTTCTCCACAGGAAAAGAAAAAGCCCTCTGGCTCCAGCCCCGAAACTTGATCGTGGTGGATCAAAATGCTCAAGTTCAAATCATCGAACGTCACCAGAGCCTTAAGTCCCATGATGTAGTCACCAATGCGGTAACAGAAATTTATGCCCACCAAGATGCTTTTGTCGATTACTACAAAATTCAAAACGACCTCCCCACCGCATCACTCATCGACAACACCTACATTGCCCAGGAAAAAAACAGCAGTGTAAGTGTCCATACTTTTTCTTTAGGTGGAAAACTCATCCGAAATAATTTGAATTTCTACCTCAACGGACAACACTGTCATTCCATCCTTAAGGGAGTGACCCTATTGCAAGATCAACAACACGTTGATCACTACACCTTGGTTCATCATGCTTCACCCAATTGCGAGAGCCATCAAGACTATAAAGGAATATTTTCTCAAGGTTCTAGAGGCGTATTCAATGGGAAAATCTACGTGGATCAATTGGCCCAAAAAACCAATGCCTTCCAACAGAATAACAACCTGCTGTTGGACGACCAAGCCACCGTTAACACCAAACCCCAATTGGAAATTTTTGCCGATGATGTAAAATGCTCCCATGGTTGCACAGTGGGACAATTGGATGAAGAAGCACTCTTCTATCTTCAATCCAGAGGAATTCCCAAAAAAGAAGCCAAAGCATTGATGACCTACGCCTTTGCCAATAATGTATTGGAAAGCGTGGAATTACCCATTTTGAAAAAGAGAATCAATAAATTGATTGCTGAAAAACTTGGGGTCAACCTTGGATTTGATTTATAGCCCTATGGACGTTCAAAAAATACGCAAAGATTTCCCCATCCTCAGTCGGGAAGTAAATGGCCGACCCCTCGTCTATTTTGACAATGCTGCTACCTCTCAAACCCCTTTACAGGTCATTGATGTAATCACCGATTATTATAAAAACTATAATGCCAACATCCACCGCGGGGTGCATGCACTAAGTCAAGAGGCCACCGACGCCTATGAAGCGGCTCGTCAAAAAATCCAGAAGCACTTCAATGCTGCACACCCCTTCGAGATTATATTTACTTCGGGTACTACACACTCTATAAATATAGTTAGTAATGGGTATGCCCAGTCTCTGCAAAAAGGAGACGAGCTCATTGTATCAGCCTTGGAGCACCATTCCAATATCGTCCCTTGGCAAATGCTGTGTGAAAAAACAGGAGCAATACTCAAAGTCATTCCAATGAACCAGCAGGGAGTATTGCTCATGGAGGAATACGAAAAACTACTGTCCGACAAAACAAAATTGGTATTTGTCAACCATGTTTCCAACGCCCTTGGAACGGTCAATCCCATTAAGGCAATCATTGAGAAAGCCCATGCCGTTGGTGCCCAGGTTTTGATTGATGGGGCGCAGGCCTCCCCTCATATTCGAGCCGATGTCCAAGCATTGGATGTGGACTATTATGTAACCTCTGCACACAAATTGTGTGGCCCTACCGGTATCGGGATGCTCTATGGAAAAGAATCCGCCCTCAAGCGCTTGCCCCCCTACCAAGGGGGAGGGGAGATGATCGCCGAAGTGACTTTCAAAAAAACTACCTATGCCGACCTGCCCCATAAGTTCGAAGCTGGGACCCCCAATATTGCCGGGGGGATTGCTTTTGGCGCCGCCCTAGATTATATCAATAATATCGGGATGGATCAAATCGCTGCCTATGAAGAGGAGCTCTTGCAGTATGCCACCGCTGCTTTAGAAAAAATACCGGGCCTCAAAATCTATGGTACGGCACCCCAAAAAACAGCGGTCATTTCCTTCAATGTAGAAGGCATTCACCCCTACGACATTGGGAGCATACTGGATAAATTGGGGATTGCTGTCAGAACGGGACACCACTGCGCCCAACCCATTATGGACTTCTATCAAATTCCAGGAACGGTCAGGGCTTCTTTCTCCTTTTACAATACCTTTGAAGAGATCGACAGCATGATAGCAGCCCTTAAAAAGGCGCTGGAGATGTTGCAATAAATCATTAATTTTGAATATGGAATCCATCAGTGTAGCACAAGAAGAAATTGTAGAGGAATTTGCCATGTTCGATGATTGGATGCAACGCTACGAATACATGATAGAGCTGGGTAAATCCCTACCCTTGATTGACCCTCAATACAAAACTGACGACTACATCATCAAGGGGTGTCAGAGTAAAGTTTGGGTACATGCCGACCTGGAAAAGGATAAACTGGTATTTACTGCCGATAGTGATGCCATTATCACCAAAGGTATTATCGCCATTTTGATTCGGGTGTTTTCCCATCAACACCCCGATGCCATTCTGGAAGCAGATACCTCTTTTATCGATCAAATTGGATTAAAAGAACATTTGTCTCCCACACGTGCCAACGGCTTGGTTTCTATGATCAAACAACTTAAAATGTACGCCATAGCCTTTAAAACCCAACTCAATTAATCATGTCAGAAGAAATCAACAAAACCAATGAACTGGGAGATAAAATTGTCGGGGTACTCAAAACTATTTTTGACCCGGAGATTCCCGTGGACATTTACGAACTGGGATTGATCTACGACGTTTTTGTCAACGAAGATGCCGATGTCAAAATACTCATGACCCTCACTACCCCCAACTGTCCTGTGGCGGAAACACTCCCGCGTGAGGTCGAAGAAAAAGTCAAATCCCTCGATGAGGTCAAAGATGCCGAAGTAGAGATTACTTTTGATCCTCCTTGGTCTCAAGACCTGATGAGTGAAGAGGCCAAACTGGAATTAGGAATGCTTTAAGATGACTGATCCCATTGTCAATCGAGTGGCCGAAAGTGCCTTAATTACCTTTGATCTCGAAAAACTTTACCAAATCGGAAACCGTCAAACCATTGACTTATCCCAGTGGTTGGAGCAGGGGCTCCTCCTGAAAGAAAAAGAATTCAGGGCCCAGCTAAAGGCCCACGATTGGAGTGCCTACCAAGATCAATTCATTGCCCTGCATTGCTCTACTGAGGCCATTTTACCCGCCTGGGCTTCCCTTTTGGTGATGACCCATCTGCAGCCCTTTGCACGAAAAGTAGTTTTGGGGTCTTTAAATGACCTGGAAGTTCAACTCTTTGCAGAGGAAATCCAACTTCTGGATGTTACCCCCTACAAAGACCAACCGCTGATCATCAAAGGCTGCAGTGACAAAACCGTCCCTCAAGATGCCTATGTGCAATTGATCGCCAAATTACAACCGGTGGTCAAAAGTCTTTTTTACGGAGAGGCCTGCTCTTCCGTCCCCCTTTTCAAAAAAAAGAAATAGTTACTTTTGGGTAAGCCGTAACTATTGAAAGAAAACAAAAAAATATTGATCTTTACCTATTACTGGCCCCCTTCTGGAGGCTCAGGTGTTCAGCGGTGGACCTTTTTTGTCAAATACCTCAAGGCCTTGGGTTGGGAACCCATAGTGATCACTGTCAATGAAAAACAAGCGGCCTATCCTGTTTTGGACTTCGGTCTTTTGAAAGAAATTCGGAACATTGAGGTGGTAAGAACCGACACCAAAGAACCTTTAAGAATCTATTCCCGAATCCTTACCGGATCCTCAAAAAAAGGCATCCCCCAGGGATCGGTCCCCAAAAGAGGATGGTTCTCCAAAACTGCGGCTTTTATTAGGGGGAACTTTTTTATCCCCGATGCACGGAAAGGTTGGAACCCTTATGCCTTAGCTGTGGCAAAAAAATACATTCAACAAGAAGGCATCCAAAAAATAATCACCACAGGCCCGCCCCATTCCACCCATTTGTTGGGGCTTCAACTCAAAACCCAATTCGGCATCCAATGGTGGGCTGATTTTCGCGATCCCTGGACCGATATTTTTTACAACAAAGACCTTTATCGCTCGTCTTGGGCTCAAAAAAAAGATGCCCGTATGGAATGGAAAGTTCTTCACAACGCCAATGGCATTTTTACTACGGTTGGGGGAAGTTTGGTTCGAAAACTCCAAGCCAAAGCCCCCGATCAAAAATTTCATGTGTTGCCCAACGGCTTTGATGAGACGCTCCTGTCCTCTGTTCCCAAAACCAAAAACGACATTTTTCATGTGGTCTATACGGGATTGTTGACCGACAACCAAGATTATCTCTCCCCAATGGATTTGCTCAATAGTTTGGCCGATCAACACCCCATTGGACTTTCTTTGGCGGGCAATATCTCCGCTGAAATCATTGATAAAATCAAAAAAGCAGCCCCCAAAATCCAAATTGACTATAAAGGATACCTCAGTCATGTCGAGGCCATTGCACTGATAAAAAGTGGAGATTTATTACTTAATTTTATCTTCAGGGGAGCCGACCAAGACATGATTTCTGGTAAACTTTTGGAATACCTTGCTTCAGAGGTGCCGGTACTCTCAGTGGGAGATCCTAATTCGGAAGCTGGACGATTGTTGGATCAAGCCTCTTTTGCTCAGATGATCGATGCCCAAAACACAACCGCCCAAAAAAGCTTTATCAAAAAGGCCATTCAACAAAAAGGAAAAGCCATCAATATACTACCAGACATCCAAAAATGGACTAGGGAAAACATTACTGTATTGCTGAATAATGTTTTGGGGGGCAAATAGCATCAGTTTTTAATCGATAAAATCTTCCCTCACGGGACTAAAGGCATCGATGAGTTCCCCTTCTTCCAAACATACCGCACCGTGAAGGGTATTGGGTGGAACGTAAAACGCATCCCCTTTTTCCAATTTTTGGGTCAGGCCGCGGATGGTAATTTCAAACACACCCGATGCAACGAGGGTCGATTGGGAATGGGGATGCTCGTGTTCGGCTCCTATTCCTCCTTTTTCAAAATGGACTTGAACCAACATCAATTGGCCGTCATAGCCCAAAATTTTTCTTTTGATACCGGGTTCTACTTCTTCCCAATCCGATCGGGAAGTTTTTAAAAATATTTCGCTTGATTTCATTTTTATGGAATTAAAGGTTGAGATTGAATTTTTGAATATAATCTTGAATGGGTGCACTAAGCCAACCGTCTATAGCTTCATTTTTTTTCATCGCGTCTCGAATTGCAGTTGCTGAAATTTCGATTAGAGGCGCATCAAAAAAATGAATCTTGGGATGATCCAATAGCTTGGAGCGTTCAGTGGTTTGCGAACGTGGGTAAACAAAAATTTCAAAACCCTCCAAAATTTGTTTGTAAGACCGCCAACGCTCTAAACCTGAAAGATTATCCGCTCCCAAAAGGAGGGTAAATTGATGGTCGGCGTATTTTTTTTTCAGATAAACAAGGGTGTCTATGGTATAATTGGGCTGGGGTAAATTGAACTCATCATCGCAGGCCTTGAGTTTTGGCTTCCCCTCAATGGCCAGTTGAACCATGGCCAAACGGTGGTGATTGTCCATCAAATCTGTTTGCTGTTTGAATGGACTTTGGGGGCTGACCACCAGCCAAACTTCTTCCAAGGGAGTGGATTCAGCAAAAAATTCAGCCACCGCCAGATGTCCCCCATGAATGGGGTTAAAAGAACCAAAAAACAGCCCGATTTTTTTCATTGCCTATGCTGGGTCCACAAATGCTTTAACACGCTCAAAGAGTTCTTTCTTGGCATTTTCCAAATCATCGTTGACCACAATTACATCAAATTTGGGAGCGGATTCCATCTCCATTTGGGCTTTGGCAATTCGCTCCTGAATTAGGGTCTCACTTTCGGTTCCTCGTGCACCGAGTCGTTCCTCTAAGACCTTCAAACTCGGCACTTGAATAAAAATAGATAAGGTTTGTTCGGGGTATTGGGATTTGATATTCAGACCTCCCACCACATCGATATCAAAAACGATGTGTTGTCCGGCAGCCCATTTGTTTTGCACTTCAGAACGCAGGGTGCCATAAAATTTATCGGGATATACCTCTTCATATTCGACAAAGGCTTTTTCCTCAATTTTTTTTTTAAAGGCTTCAGGGCTTAGGAAATGATAGTCAATACCCTCCTGTTCCGCACCCCTTGGTGGGCGAGAGGTCGCCGATACGGAAAAAGCAAGGGGAAGATCATTTTCCAGCAATGCTTTCACCAGGGTGGACTTTCCACTTCCCGATGGCGCCGAAATGACAATGAGTTTCCCTTCTTTCAATTATAGTACGTTGAGTAATTGCTCCTTTATTTTTTCTAGTTCATCTTTCATTTGGATGACCAGTTTTTGAAGCCCAGCATGATTGGCTTTGGACCCGATGGTATTGATCTCTCTTCCCATTTCTTGTGCGATAAAACCCAGTTTTTTTCCATTGGAAACAGGGTTCTCCAGTGTTTTTCTATAGTAGTCGATGTGATTTTTCAGTCGAACTTTTTCCTCTGTGATATCGTATTTTTCTAAATAATAAATCAACTCTTGCTCAAATCTATTTTGGTCAATTTCAACTTGGAGGGTTTCCAAAGCCGTTTTAAGTTTCTCTTTGATTTTGGTATTCCTTTCAGGGTCAATTGTTTCTATAGCTGCAGAAAGCTCCTCCAGATTATTTAACCTTTTTTTGAATTCTTTTTCCAGTATTTTTCCCTCATCGGAACGGAAAACATTAAGGGCGGTGATCGCCGTTTTCAGCAGTGACTCAATCATCTCGATTTCCGCTTCCTTAAAATCATCCACCTCCGCCTTGAGGGTGTCTGGAAGTTTTAAGGCCAGTTTGAGCAACTCCAATCGATCCGCATCCACGACCCCTTTCAGTTGCTCCATATATGCCTTAACCGTGGGTGCATGGATGGTTTTGGCTTGGGAGTCTCCCAGTTGCTCTACATTGAGATGAAGATCTACCTTTCCCCTTTTGAGTGCCTCTCCAAGAATTTTTTTCAATTGAATTTCAATTTCCCTCACCTGGGGAGGCAATCGGGCATTAAGTTCCAATCCCTTGCTGTTGAGTGAACGCAATTCCAGTATGTAGTTTTTGTTTTCGAATTGTATTTCGGCCTTACCATAGCCGGTCATCGATTGAATCATAGGGTGCTACAGTTCCCGGATTTTGATGTTGCGATAGCTGACACCATCACCGTGATCTTGCAATCCTATTTTTCCTGTTTTGAACTTGGCAAAATCCTTCCAATCCTTAAATTTAGAATCTGCCACCAGCGCATCCCATTCTGGGCCAGTCAGCGGAAAAGTTACGATTTCTACATCGTTGAGTTTCACACTGCCCTTGTTGGTTTTGTAATTGATAGAAACAAAAACGTGATTCCATTCTCCCGCGGGCTTACATACCTCCTCTGAGGGCTGTACTATATCGTAAAGAGCTCCCGCTTGGTGGAAATTGGGTTTTTTGAAGGAGTCTGGGTGGCGTTCATTGTCCAATACCTGGATTTCAGGGCCTGTTTGATAAGGGGTTTTGTAATCCTCTCCTTCTTTCACCCCCCAAAAAATTCCACTGTTTCCTCCTTCGACTATTTTCCATTCCATGGAAAGTTCAAAGTTGGTAAACTCCTTGTCAGTTACAATGTTGTTGCCTTTTCCGCTTCCGGTTCCATCGGGCAATACCATTGCACCGTCTTCGATGATCCACGCAGCACTCATCTCGGAGCTGTTGAATTGATGCCAGCCTTTGAATGAGACTCCATCGAACAAGTCCACCCAGGCTTTTTGTGCAACAGGAGCTTCGGTGGTGGTTGTTTTCTTTTTAGGGGTTTCTTTGCAGGCTACACTTAAAGAGACCAGTGCGATAAATAATATTTTTTTCATTTTCTGTGTTTTTAAAGATTAAGAATTTTTTTAAGATGATTTTCGTCGATTTCGGAACCCGCAAAGTCATCAAAGGTTTTTTGAGTTGCTTCAATGATGTGGGACTGAATAAAAGGCGCTCCCTCTCTTGCCCCATGCTCCGGGCTTTTAATGCAGCATTCCCATTCCATAACAGCCCAAACGTCACAGCCGTATTCGGTCAACTTGGTAAAAATAGTTTTAAAGTCGATCTGTCCATCACCAGGAGAACGATAACGCCCTGCCCGGTCAATCCAATCACCATAGCCTCCAAAGGCTCCTTTTTTCCCAGTGGGCTTGAACTCCGAATCTTTGACGTGAAAAGATTTAATGAATTCGTGATAGTGATCGATGTATTCGATGTAATCTAATTGTTGCAGAACAAAGTGACTCGGATCATAAAGAATATTGGCTCTTTTGTGATTTCCAGTGGCTTCCAAAAAGCGTTCAAAAGTAACCCCGTCGTGGAGGTCTTCCCCGGGATGAATTTCATAGCAAACGTCAACGCCGTTCTCATCAAAGGTGTTGAGAATGGGCAGCCATCTGTCCGCCAATTCTTTAAATCCCATTTCTACTAATCCCTCGGGGCGTTGTGGCCAAGGATGCCAGGTGTGCCACAACAAAGCACCAGAGAAGGTGGCGTGAGCATTGAGCCCCAATCGGTTACTTGCTTTGGCCGCTTTTTTAAGGGTTTCGATGGCCCATTGTGTTCTCGCCTTGGGATTGTTTTTATAGGCATCAGGAGCAAAGTTGTCAAACATCAAGTCATAAGCTGGATGAACGGCCACCAATTGTCCCTGAAGGTGAGTGGAAAGCTCTGTGATTTCCAAGCCATAGGAATTGATTTTCCCTTTGAGTTCATCGCAATAGGTCTGACTTTCGGCCGCTTTGTCCAAATCGATCAGAAAACTTTCCCAAGTAGGAATTTGAATCCCTTTGTAACCCAAATCGGCAGCCCACTGGCACATGCCTTCAAGGGAATTAAAGGGCGCTTGTTTATCGACAAACTGCGCCAAAAAAACCGCAGGCCCTTTTATGGTTTTCATTGATTTTCCATGCTTACCCATACGTTTCCTTTTTTATTGGATTCAACTGTTTTTTCGATAAATAACATACCCCTAACGCCTTCATAGAGGGTCGGAAATTCTCCATTGTAAGACTTTTCCTCCCTCAGGGCTTTGGCCACGCCTTTATAGATGTTCCCCATGGCATCAAAAATTCCTTCGGGGTGTCCCGCAGGCAATTTGGTACCGTCCAGAGAAACATCCGTATTGTAAGCGGCGTTGCCGGGTTTGATCAGTCTTCTCGGTTCGTCGTCCTTGAGGTGGTACAAGTAATTGGGATTTTCTTGTTCCCATTTCAGGGCTCCCTTTCGACCA
>Ga0181606_10001651_pt1 | contig 19471 bp, 16 predicted proteins | sample 041ome_10_FD_132994 | JGI IMG/M metagenome (GOLD analysis project Ga0181606, IMG submission 132994) | Coastal salt marsh microbial communities from the Groves Creek Marsh, Skidaway Island, Georgia - 041412US metaG (megahit assembly) | ecosystem: Environmental > Aquatic > Marine > Intertidal... | reverse complement strand
CAGGCGCGCCTGGATCGGCGGCCACTCCTCGGGGAGGATGCTGTAGAAGACCGAGTCGCGGACAAAGCCGCCCTGTACCCGCAGGTGTCGCCGGAGCACACCCTCGCGCTGCGCGCCCAGCCGCTCGATGGCGCGCTGGGAAGTGGTGTTGCGGGCGTCGGTCTTGAGCTGCACGCGACCACAGTGGAGCGTCTCAAAGCAATGCGTCAGCAGCAGGAGCTTGGTCGCGGTGTTGACCTCTGTCCGGCAGGCAAACGGGGCGAGCCAGGTGTAACCGATTTCCAAGGCCCGTTCGGGTACCCGAAAATCGAACAGGCTGGTCGATCCCGCGACGCGGTCGTCGCTCCGCCGGCGGATGACATAGGTCACGCGCGTGCCCGCGGTCATGTCCGCTCGCATGTGGTCGCACCACGCCTGGGCGGCGGTCTGGTCGGCGAAGGCGGGGGAGGGCATGTAGCGCCAGGTGGCTTCCTCCCGGTCGATGGCGAAAAGCTCCTGCACATGGTCGGGCCGCAGCGGTTCGAGCGTCACCCAGGCGTTGGCCAGCGGCGTCGCCGGCACTGCGAAGGGCGGCAAGGGCGGCGCGCTCATCCCGAGCCGGCCGCGGCGCGCACGCCGGCGGCGAAGCGGCGCAGGCCCTCCTCCAGCGTGCTGGTGGGGCAGCCGAAATTGAGCCGGACGTATTGGTTGGTGGAGGCGCCGAAGAAGTTGCCGTCGCTCAGGCCGATGCCGTGCGCCTCGAAGTGGGCGATGGGGTCGTCGAGTTTGAGCGCGCCGACGTGGATCCACGCCAGGTAGGTCGCCTCCTGCGGGGCTTCGAGATGGACCCCGGGCAGCTCCGCGAGGGTGCGGGCGATGAAGTCGGCGTTGGTGCGCAGCGTATCCAGCAAACCCTGACGCCAATCCTCGCTGGCCCTGAAGGCGGCCTCGCAGGCGGCGTACGCCACGTTGGTGACCTCGGGAATGAGGCCGCGGCCGGCGTGCTCGAAGCGGCGGCGCAGCGACTCGTCGGCGATGATCGCCAGGGTGCAGCCCAGGCCGGGAATGTTGTAGGTCTTGCTGGGCGCCATCAGCGTGATGGTGCGCTGAGCGATCTCGGGTCCGAGACTGGCGCTGGGCACGTGGGGCAGGGCGGGGTCGAGGATCAGGTCACAATGAATCTCGTCCGACACGAGCAGCAGGTCGTAATCGCGGCAGAATTGCGCCAGGCGCTCAAGTTCGGTGCGGCGCCAGACCCGGCCGAGCGGGTTGTGCGGGTTGCACAGGTAGAAGAGTTTGGTCTCCGGGGTGACGGCGGCGGCGAGGGCGTCCCAATTGATTTCCCAGTGGCCGTCGCGCAGCTCCCAAGCCACCCGGACGGCGCGGCGCTTGTAGTGGCGGCCCGCGCTCAGGAACGGCGGGTAGACCGGCGTGAGGGTGAGGTAGGTTTCCTGTTCGGCGGCGAAAGCGAGCGAGCAGAGATTGAGGCCGCAGACCATGCCGGGCATCCAGACGAGCCAGGCCGGGTCGATGTCCCAGCCGTAACGCTCGCGGCAATAGTTGACGACGGCGTCGGTGGTCGACGGCACCGGGCGCGCGTAACCGAAGACCCCGAGGTCGACGCGGCGGTGCAGCGCCTCGATCACCGCCGGCGGCGAACGGAAATCCATGTCCGCCACCCACATCGGCAGGATGTCGCGGCCGGCGTATTTCTGCCATTTCTGTGAGTCGGTGGCCAGGAGGTCGGGCGGAGTGCTGAAGTCGAACGACATGGTGCAACAGGTATGGACGGACGCGGAGCCCGAGAAAGCACGGATTTGCCCCGGCAGTGCGACGGTATTTCCCAACTGCGACGTCACAGAGGCGGACAAGATTTCCCACCCGTTGCACCGGTGGATTTGTAACTCGCTGAAAATCAAGGCCAAGGCTCCGGGCCCCGTTCGGCATCCCGTATGCGGAAAGGGGTTCACCGTAACCATCACTCCCATCCCAACCCAGGAGACAATCATCATGAGACTCGTTCGATACACCTATCCGCAGACCCGCATCGCCCCGGCCTCGCTCTTCGCCCGCAGCCCGTGGGCGGGGCTCGAAACCGAGATCGATCGCTTCTTCAACTCGGCCCTGACCGATTTCACCGGCCCGAATCACACTGAGCCGCGCTTCGCCGTGGATCTCTACGAAGACGACGCCAACGCCTACGTCCGTGCCGAGCTGCCGGGCGTGAAGCGCGACGCCATCAACGTCGAGGTCGTCGACGGCTACCTCAACCTGGCCGCCACCCGCGAGGATGGCACCGCCGAGCAGCCTGCGACCACCCGGTTCAGCCGCTCGGTCGCCCTGCCGGAGGACGTCACCCCCGACCGCGTGAAGGCTACTTACGCCGATGGCGTGCTCACCGTCACCCTGCCCAAGAAGGAAGCGGCCAAGCCGCGCAAGGTCACCGTCCAGGTGAGCTGAGCGCCGCCGTCATCCCTGACCCTCACTCAAGATCCAGGAGGAACATCACCATGAATCTGCTCACTTCACTCATTCCCTCGCTGCACCGCTCGTCCGTCGTGCGTCGCGGCCATCGCGACGAGAAACTCGGCGCGACCGTCAAGCCCGCCTACACGGTCAAGGAAACCGACGAGGCCTTCGGTTTGACCGTGCACCTGCCGGGCGTGGCCAAGGCCGGCCTCGAGATCACCGCCGAGGAAGGCACGCTCCGCATCGTCGGCCGGCGCGCCTGGTCCCGCCCCGAGGGCTGGACCGCGCTCTACCGCGAGTCGTCCGACGCGACCTACCTGCTCGAGCTCGACCACGACAACGCGGTCGATCTCGACAAGATCCGCGCCGAGCTGACCGACGGCGTGCTGCGGGTCAGCCTGCCGAAGGCCGAGGCGATCAAGCCGCGCAAGATCGAGATCGCCTGAGCCCGTAACCTTGGCCGGCGACGGACGTCATGTCCGTTGCCGACTTAAACCTCGTAACCGCGCCGGTGTCCCGTTCAGGGCCCGGCGCGTTTCCGTTTTTCGGGTCGCCTGCTCCCCGGCCGGCCGCCACGCTGCACCCCCGTGGATCCCTTCGTCATCTTCCCGATCTGGATGGCCTTCGTGTTCGCGGTGATGGGGTTTGCGATCTACTCCGGCCTCAAGGGCGCCCGCAAGTCCGGCGAGCTCATGCAATCGTTGGCGGACGAGTTCCGGCTGGAGCTGCTGACCCAGCCGCCGGTGCTCGGGATTTTCAAACGCAAGCCCGAGGTCGAGGGCGTGTGGCGCGGGCGGCGGGTTCGCTTTCATCACTACACCACCGGCTCGGGCAAGAACCAGACGACCTGGGCGGAACTGGTGATGGGGAATGTCGCCGGATCGGCGCTGGAGTTGTCGCTCGGTCGGCAGGGCCTGGGCTCCAAGCTCCGTGCGGTCTTCGGGGCGAAGGAAATCCGGGTCGGCGACAGCCGTTTCGACGAGCAATGGTTCATTGAGACCAACAAGCCGGAGTTTGTGCAGGCGGCCTTCATCGGCGAGCTGCGCGAGGCAATCGAATCCAGTCAGCCGCGCAAACCCCAGGGCAAATACGAACTGTCCCAAGGCGAGGTGACCTACACCGAGCAGGGCACGATCAACACGCCGGAGCGGCGGGACCGCATGGCCAAGGCGGTGATCGCAGCCGATCTGTTGCTCAACCTCGCCGCGGTCGAGGCCGAGCACACCCGGGCCGGGAAGTATCTCGGCTGAAGGGGTGGCCGGGGCGGACGCCTCGGCGGGGCGTCCCTACCGGAAGTGCGCCGTGCCTGACGGTCACCCGTCGTATTGGTCGAGGTCGTTGCTGCGGATCATCGAGCGGATGATCGCCACGTATTCGGCGCCGCGCTCGGAATAGCGCAGCAACCCGCCGGCGAGCGCGAGGCCGCTGATGGTCTGGTCGCGCAGGCGCAGGTCGGCCCGGATGCGCCGCATCTGGCGATAGGAGTCGTTGGTGTTCAGGTTGTGCGCGTAGGCGTCGATGCTGCCGCGCACCGAAGGATAGGCCGCGACCTCCCAGGTGGCGCCGGCCGGTTGGCCCGTGGGCACGATGCCGGTGCCGGGTTCGTAGGTGCGCATGCCGAACAGATTGTTGCCCTGCCGGGCAAAGCGTGAGGTGCCCCAGGCGGACTCGTTGGCGGCCTGGGCCAGCACCAGCGAGGGCGCGACCACGTCGACGCGGCGCAGCAGGCGGTCGACGAAACCGAGGCTGATTTCCTCCGGCGCCTCCAGGTCGTAGTCCTCGGTGAGCTGGCCGAGGCGGCGCCGATCGAGCCAACCCGGTGAGTCGCCCTCGGCCATGTCGTCGCGGATGGCCTGCAGGTCGGCGCGATCGGCGAGGATGGCGGCGTTGACCGCCTCGATGTGCGGCAGCAGGTAGCCGAAGAACGCGTCTTTCTTCTCCTGCACATTCTCGTAGGCGCCGAAGTCGGGCATCGACGAACGGCAGCCGCGGCCCCAGAGCAGCAGCATCCCCACCGCCACGACGGCGGCGATGGTGATGGGTTTGAACCGACGCGACGCACTGCCTGGCACGGAAGGGAGGGTGCCGGATCGGGTGGTCATGGTTCGACGCGGTGCAGGTGGAGGAAGAGCCTGCCCTCCATCCAGTATTCCACGTAGGTGCCGGTGGTCTCGACCCAGTCGGTCCAGGCGTTGAGTGCGCGGCCGGCGTCGGCCGGGGCCACGAGGTCGAACGAGTCATTGAACCACTTGCGGTAGGCGTCGAAGGGCAGGGAGGAGTTGCGCAACAGAATCTCCTTTTGCGTCTGCTCGGGCTGCAGCTTCAAGTATATGCGGCCGTTCTCGACCTTCACATCCTGCAGCACGGTGGCGTCGAAGACGAGGGCTTCGAACGGGCCGAACCGCGGCGGGGCAGGGGCAGGGGCCGCTGCCGGCGCCACGCCGGGCACGGGTTCCTGGGCACCGAGCGGCAGCGCCGCCACGACGACGGCCAAAACTAGGCAGGAAACGCAGGGCCGGGTTTGCATGCCCGGCAGTATGGCACGGTTGCCGCCGGCCGCAAGCGGTGAAGCCGTTGACCAGTCCGCGGCCTCCGCCCAGGGTCGCGGCATGACCCGCTTACCCCGCACCTTCCTCGGCGTGCTGGCGCTGCTCGCGCTGGCGCCCGCCGTCACCCTTGCGCAGACCGACACGGCCTTCGCCGATGAGGTCCTGGCCTTCGCCACAGCCGATGCCCGCGAGGGCCTGCCGCCGGCCAATGCCGTGCTCTTCACCGGCAGCTCCAGCATCCGATTGTGGCAGACCCTCGGCGAAGACTTCGCCGGCACGGCGGTGATCAACCGCGGGTTTGGCGGCTCGCAGATCAAGCACCTCATCCAGTACTTCGACCGCATCGTGCGGCCCTACGCGCCGCGGCGGATCATCGTGTATTCAGCAACCAACGACATCAGCGCCGGCCGGTCGGTCGACGAGGTGATGGCCGACTGGGCGACCTTCTGCGGCATGGTGCGCGGGGCGCTGCCCGGCACCAGCATTGCGCTGATCTCGATCGCGCCCAACCCGGCCCGCTGGGCCCAGCGGGAGGCGCAGCAGGCGTTCAACGCCCGGGCGGCGGCCTACAACGCGCGACAGGGGCACGACTTCATCGACGTGTGGACGCCGATGCTCGGCGATGACGGCCTGCCCTCGCGCGACATCTACGTGGCGGACCAGCTCCACATGAACGCCGCCGGCTACGAGATGTGGCGCGGCATCGTCGGCGCGCACCTGGAGTGAAGCGGTAGGGACGTTTCGCCGAAACGTCCGGGGGTTAGTCGGAACCCGTGATTACTGGAGCGGATGCGGACGCCTCGGCGAGGCGTCCCTACCAGGCGCTGCCCCAGACGGTCTTCACGTCGAGGACGCGGATACGGTCGGGGGACTTGGCCTCGACGAGCACCTCCACGTTGCGGCGGCGGGTGTTGAAGGTGCCGCCCACGCTGTCGTAGAAGGCATAGCCGGCGCGGCCGCGCACACGGTATTGGTTGGTCCAGCCCGGGACCGCCTCGATGTCCTCCAGGTCGATGCCGGCGTCGGTCAGCACCGAGTAGCCGGAACCGTTATGGGTGTCGTAACGAAAGTGGTCGGCGGCGGCCCGGCCGGCCCGCTGCACAATGGCGGCCTGCAATTCGGCTTCGCGGTCGGCGATGCCCTCGGGTGAGTGGGGGTGTACCGCCGGGCGGGCGGGTGCCGTCTCGGGCGCGACGGTGGCCACGTCGTTCAGCTTCTCCGCCGGCAGCGGATGTTCGGCGGCGGCGCGCTGCACGGCTTCGGTGACAAACGTTGGGAAGAGGGTGGCCGGGTAGGGCTTCAGCTGCCGCTCCTCCAACACGTAAATCAGGCCCGCCTCGCGGTTGAAGCTGCGGATGAGCGGATGCTTGAGCACGCGGCCGTTGGCCAGGGTGAGGCGTTCGTAGCCGAGTTTCAGCGGCACGAGATCGGCGGCGGAGGCGATGGCCACGGAAGCGGCGGCGAGGGCGGCGCGCACCGCCCAGCGCGCGCGGAGCAGGGATCTGGGGGGACGGGGCATGGGAAGTGAGACTGGTGGTGGCGCGTCCAGTTCCGTCCCGATTGCGCCCGGGAGTTTCAGGTTGTTCCTTAGCGCTGCAGTGGGCAACCTGCCGCGATGACATCGATGCGAATTCCCGGGTTGGGTGGCATCGTGCGGTTAACCGGGATTATCCTTTTGCTGGGACCAGGCAATGGAGTGCGGGCGCAAGGCGTTGAGTTGCCCGCAGAAGCGATCCTGGCGATTCACCCCACCATCCAGTATCACATCCAAGAGCAGTTGGGGTTGGTTCCCCCGCAGATTCCGGTTTTCGTTTCACCTGTGGTTGAGGTCGTCAGCGGCCAGCTGCTCCTGCTGCCGGTATCGCTGCGCGACCCAGGCCCTCCGGATGCCGGAGAATGGACGTATGACATTGTGGTGACCAATCCCGACGGTTCCACGCTTTCACCGGAAGAGCCCCTGGCCTTCATGTCAGGGGTGAACGGACCGACCGTGCGCGACCGTTGGTCGGCCGGTTTCGTTTCCTGGCAGGCGGAGGAGGACAACCCGCCGGGCGTGCGGACCATCACGGTCACCGCCCGCGATGCAGCGAGCGACCGCGTGGTGGAGGCGTCGGCCACCTTCGAACTGGTGCCGTTGGAAAACATGCTGCCGGACCGGCCGGTCGAAAATCCGGCCCACTTCTTCATGACCTACAGCCTGGCGCCCAAGCCCCATGAGCTACCCGGCTTCGCCGAGGCGGTGGCGCGGCAGCCGGCTTGGGGGAGCCGGGACCTGCTTGATCCGGCCAATCATGCGGCGACAATGGGGTTCTTCGCGGCGGTTTGGGTCGATAATCCGTGGTTGCAGCCGGTGCTGAAAGAGCGGCTGGAGGGTCCCGATGATCCCGGTCGGGCTCTGCTGGACATGTATCTCTCGTATGCCACCCGCGAAGATGCGGCCTTTCGCGACAGTCTTCCCGCTGAGTTGCAAGCCCGCCTCGCCGTTTACGACTGGTTGGATTGGCTGGACCCGGGTCCCGAGCTCACCCAAGGCACGCAACTCGACGTGTTGTGGGGCCGGTTTCATGCCACCGGGGCGCGGGAACCCCTCCAGGAAATCGTGAGGGCGCTCAACTACGCGTCCGACCTGGATGCTTTTCGGGCCTTTCAAGCGAGAGGGGCCGAGCGCGGGCCGCCGACACAAGCGGTCCGCCGCGGGGCGGTGTTTGCGGCCGCGATCTGGTCGCTTTCCGCCAACTCGCGTCAGAACCCCCTGGTGCGGGCCTACCTTATCGGCATGATGAGCGACCCCACCCTGACCGACTTGGAACGTCGTTATTTGGATGAGGCACTGCGGGCCGAGAACCCGGGAGCATTGCGGGACAGATATTTCAACGGCGGGAAAGCCTCCCTCGGCCCGATCAACGACGAGCCGGACGGTTTGCAACGGGACTAGACGGCCGGGCGGCGTTCGTGGCAGGATGCCGGCCGCTTACCCCATGCACCCCCTTGTCATTGCCCTCCTCGCGGGCGTCGCGTTCATCGTCGCCTATCACACCTACGGTCGCTGGCTCGGCGGCAAGATCTTCCGCCTCTCGGCCAACGCGATCTGTCCGTCGCGTCGCCTCGCTGACGGCAACGATTACGTCGAGACGTCCAAGGGCGTGGTGTTCGGCCACCACTTCGCGTCCATCGCCGGCACGGGTCCGATCGTCGGCCCGGCGGTGGCGATCATCTGGGGCTGGGTGCCGGCGCTGCTCTGGGTGGTGTTCGGCTGCATCTTCATCGGCGCGGTGCACGACTTCGGCGCGCTGGTGGTGTCGTTGCGCAACAACGGCCAGACGGTCGGCGACATCGCCGGCCGGGTGCTCAACCGCCGGGTGCGCCTGCTCTTCCTCTGCATCCTCTTTGTCGCCCTGATGATTGTGTTGGCGATCTTCGGCCTGGTGATCGCGTCGGTCTTCCGGATGTTCCCGAGCTCGATCGTGCCGTGCGTGATCCAGATCCCGATCGCCGTCGGCATCGGGCTGTGGCTGCACCGCCAAGGCAAGAGCCTCAAGGTGCCGTCGCTCCTCGCGCTGGCGCTGATGTATGTGACCGTGATCTACGGTGACGTCGGTTTCCTGCACACGCTCAACTCGACCATGGCGGAGTGGTCGCTGCTGCAGTGGGTGATCCTGCTGCTGGGCTACTCTTACGTCGCCTCGGTGCTGCCGGTGTGGACGCTGCTCCAGCCGCGCGACTACATCAACTCGCTGCAACTCATCTCCGTGCTCGGCCTGCTCGTGGTGGGGGTGCTGGCGGCGAGCTTTGTCGGTTCGGGCAACCCCAACGTCACCGCCGCCGAGGGCTTTGCCATGGTGGCGCCCGCGTTCAATCTCAACCCGACCGGCGCGCCGGCGATCTTTCCCTTTCTCTTCATCACCATCGCCTGCGGGGCGATCAGCGGGTTCCACTGCCTCGTCTCCTCCGGCACCAGCAGCAAGCAGCTCAAGTCGGAGCCCGACGCGCGCATCGTCGGCTACGGCGCGATGCTGACCGAGGGTTTTCTCGCCACGCTGGTCATCCTTGCCTGTGGCGCGGGCCTCGGGCTCGGCACCACGCTGGCCAGCGGCGAGACACTGGTGGGCACGGCGGCGTGGACGCAGCATTACGGCGTGTGGAGTTCCGGGCTGGGACCGGCGGTCGGTGCGTTTGTCGGCGGCTCGGCCAATTTCCTGATGGCGTTGGGCATTCCGGCCGCGGCGGCGGTGGCGCTGATGGGCGTCTTCGTGGCCTCGTTCGCCGGCACCACCCTCGACACGGCCTGCCGGCTGCAGCGCTACATCGTGCAGGAGCTGGCCGAGGCGGTGTCGCCGCGCGCGCAGGTGACGGGCGCCGACTGGGTCGGCTGGCTGCGCGGCAAGCACGGCGCGACGATCTTCGCGGTGGCGACCGCGGTCGTGATGGCGGCGACGCCGCCGGCCGGGCAGGCCTGGTCGCTGGCCAACGCCGGCAACGGCGGGCTCATTCTCTGGCCGATCTTCGGCGCGACCAACCAATTGCTGGGCGGCCTGTCGTTTCTGGTGATCGCCTTCTACCTGTGGCGCCGCTCGGTGCCGGTGTGGTTCCTCGCCATCCCGATGGTCATGATGCTCGTGTTGCCCGCCTGGGCGATGACGCTGCAGGCCTTCGTCGGCGCCGACAGCTGGCTGGCGCAGGGCAATTGGCTGCTGGTCGGCATCGCGGTCCTTACCATGGCCCTGGAGGCCTGGATGATCTACGAGGCGGCGCGGCTCTTCCCCCGCGTGCGCGGCGTGGTCGAGGCCGGCGCGATCGAGCAGCCGGTGGCGGGGTAGGGCATCTACGCGGAAACCAGGTAGCCCGGAAGGTGGGAACGGTTTCATCGAGCCCTCCCGACGGATTGAATCTGGAACTCAGGAACTCACGAAGGGCAGGGGGGATGCCTGGCGGTCGCATTGATTCTTCGGCGGCATCCGAGGCGTGACGGCGCCGCACCGCGCTGCTACCCGGTCATAGGACATGAGACGCGTCTGGCTCTGGTTGCATCGGTGGTTGGGCCTGGCGGTCGGCGTGCCGTTTTGCCTGATCGCGTTGTCGGGGGCGATCTATTGCTGGGAGCCGGAGCTGCGGGCGGTGGTGCAGCAGCAGCGCGTGCCGGAGCGGGATCTGCCCCTGGCGTCGGTGACCGAGCTGCGCGATGCGGTGCAGGCGGCGCTGCCGCAGGGGGATCTGCGCACGCTGCTCTGGCGCGAATCCGGTTGGGCGGTCGAGGCGCTGGTGTATGCGCCGGGGACCTATTTCCATGTGCAGCTCGACCCGTATGACGCGACGGTCGTGCACGTGCAGGACATGAAGGTGGGCTGGGTCAACCGGCTGCGCGACCTGCACCGGACGCTGTTGATGGGCGAGCCGGGGCGGCGGATCGGGCACGCGGTGGTGACGATCTATTTCGGGCTCATCCTCACCGGCGTCATCCTGCGCCGGCCGTGGCGGCGGAACGCGACCGCGTTGGCGCGCAAGGGCGGCTGGTTCACGTGGCACCTGCGGCTGGGCTACCACGGCAGCGTGGTGGCGCTGCTGAGCGTCATGACCGGATTGTATTGGGCGCATGACTTCATCGAGCACGGGTTCAAGGCGGCGACCGGCGAGCTGACGCAGCCGGTGCCACCGCCGCAGTCGGTCGTGCCGGCCGAAGGGGCGCCGCGACCGGCGGCGTGGCCGCTCCTGCAGGACCTGGCGGTGACGATGCGAGCGGAGCATCCGGCGGCGAATGTGCGGGTTTCGGTGCCGCATGGGGATCGCACCCCGATCACGGTATCGATCATCCAGCGCGACCACCGGGTGGTGACGACGGTGGTGCGGCAATTTGATCGTTATACGGGCGAGCCGATCGTGCGGCCGACGGATGCGTCCAATGGCGACAGCCGGTCACGGTTCAACCGGGCCAGTGGCTGGGTCTACGACATCCACTTCGGTACGTGGCTGGGCTTCCCGGGGCGGCTGATGATGTGCGTGAGCGCGCTCCTGGCGGCTAGCCTGCCGGTCAGCGGGGTGGTGATGTGGTGGCGCGGGAGATCAGGGAAGAGGAGTTAACCACGGATGGACACTGATGGACACGGATCAAAGGGAGGGCATCCAAACTTTGGTAACCACGATTGGACACGAATAGGCACGAATCTGAGGAGGGCAGGTGGCTTCAGACTCGCCAAAGGTGAGGTAAGTGGCCAAATTGCAGGGAGTTCGCGCCGGTCTGGCCTCCGGAGTGCTGCTGCCCCCACTGCTTTCCCCGTGTCCGCTTCCCCCCAGGCCATCAACCTTGACCAGAAGTTCGCGCTCATCACCGAGCACTGGCGCCCCAAGCTCGTCGCCGAACTCAACGGCCAGGAGCTCAAGTTGGCGAAGTTTCAGGGCGTCTTCCCCTGGAACCACCACGAGCGGGAGGACGAACTCTTCCTCGTCCACCGCGGCACCATGCAGATCGAGTTCCGCACCCACACCGTGACCCTCAATGCCGGTGAATGCTGCCTCGTGGCCAAGGGAGTCGAGCACCGCACCTTGGCCGAGACGGAGGCCCAAGTGCTGATCTTCGAGCCCGCGGCGACCCGGAATACGGGCAACGTAGCGGATCAAACTTTCACTGCACCGAACGGTGCGAAGATATAACGAGTGAGGCCAAGCGATGGGGTCAGGTCGTTACATATAACACTTCCTGCTTCCCCCTCATTTGCCGAGGGTAGGCTGCTGCGGCTCAGAAGTGGAACGTGGCCTCGACCCAGTAGGCGCGGGGGGCGCCGGGGGTGCCGTGGAAGGTGCCGGGAGTGATGGCGCTGTAATAGTCCTCGTCGGTCAGGTTGCTGCCGGCGATGCCGATGCGGTAGCGGTCGGTGGCGTAGCCGAGCTTGGCGGCGACGAGGGTGTAGCTGCCCTGGGCAAAGAAGTCGTCCTCGGCCTCGGTGTAGTAGGTCTTGCCGAGGTTGGCGACGCGCAGGCCGGCGTAGAAGCCGCTGGCCGAGGTGTAGTCGGCGCGGAAGCTCAGGTCGTGCGCGGGCACGAAGGGCACCTGGTTGCCGTCGAAGACCTGGTTGGTGTAGGGGTCGACGAAGTCCTCCAGCGTGGTGTCGGTGAGGCCGGCGGAGGCGGCGAGGCGAAGGCCCTCGAGCGGGTGCCAGTTGAGCTCGAGTTCGCCGCCGCGGGACTGCGCGCGGCGGGCGTTGACCACGAGGTAGTCGTCGGCGGTGGCGCCGGTGGCGAAGGAGCGCTCGATCTGGTAGTTGTCGATGTCATACGCGTAGCCGCGCAGCACGACCGAGTAGCGGCCGTCGGCGGTGGCGTGGGCGATGCCACCCTCGTAGGCGCGGGTGCGCTCGTCGTCGTAGGGGGCGAGGGCCGCGTTGCCAGTGAAGGCGGAGAAGCCGCCGGGCTTGTGGCCCTGGGAGAAGTTGGCGAAGAGGGTGGTGCCGGCGTCGAGGGTGTAGCGCAGGTTGAGGTGCGGCAGCACGGCGTCGGACGCATGGGTGGCGGGCGTGACCTGCGGCACCGGGATGATCTCGGTGCGGACGGAGCGCATGTCGGTGTCGACGACGCGCAGGCCGACGGTGGCCTCGAGGCGGTCGATGGGCTCGAAGGTGGTTTCGCCGAAGAGGGTGAACTCGCGGGTATCGAACTGGTAGCGTGACTCCTCGAAGGTGAAGCCGCCGAAGTCGCGGGTGAACGAGCCGTTGGTGCGGCCGTCGTTGAAGAACAGGCCGAGGCGCCAGGCGGTGTCGCTGACGTCGGAGTCGGAGGTGAAGATAATCTCCTCGCTGAGGTTGCGTTGCAGGAGGGTGGAGCCGTTGCCGAGCTCGGCGAAGCCGAAGTCGAGGGTGTTGAAGTAGGGGCCCATGTCCCAGCGCGAGTAGCCGGTGGTGGCGGTGAGCCGGCCGACGTTGCTGGTGTAGGCGGCGGTGAGGGCGGCGTTGAGGGTGTCGAGCTCGGTCACGCCCTCGGCGGAGCGGCTGACGGTGTGGAACGGGCCGCCGAGCGGCACGAAGGCCTGGGCGCCGTCGCGGGCCTGCAGGGCGTTGAGTAGGAAGGTGAGCTCGAGGCGCTCGGTGGCGTCGACGCGGACACGTGCAAGGGCGCTGCGGGTTTCGGACGGATCGACGTCCTGGTTGAGCGTGGTGTTGCGCACGTAGCCGTCGCGTTCGCGATAGGTGGCGGCGACGAACGCATCGGCCGCCTGGCCGGCAGGGGTGGCCACGGTGGCGGTGCCGGCGATCAGGCCGTGGTCGCCGACGGCGACGGTCAGCGAGGAGGTGGTGCGGTCGGCGACCGGCGGGGTGGAGAGGAGGAGGATGCCGCCGGGGCCGCTGCGGCCGAAGCGGGTGCCGGCTCCGGGACCGCGCAGGAGTTCGGCCTGGGCGAAGCCGGTGAGGTCGGACGGGAAGGTGAAGGTGCTGCCGAGGGGCAGGTCGTCGAGGTAGATGGTGATGGCCGGGGCGCCGAAGATGGGCGTGTTGGTGAGACCGCGGATGGAGTAGGTGTCGGTGAAGGAGCGACCCTGGTTGTTGCCCACGGTGAAGCCGGCGAACTCGTTGGCCAGCTGCGGCAGGGCGAACTCGACCGGGGCGTTGTCGCCGGCGGTGTCGAGCGGGAGGACGGTGGTGGGGCTCGCCGTGGTGGTGGTCAGTCGGGTGGCGAGCACCTCGACGGGAGCGCCCTGGACGACGGGGGAGGGGGCGGTCTGGGCGAGGGCAACGGTGGCGGCGGCGCCGGCGAGGGTCGGGGCGGTGACGCGCAGGAGGGTTTTGAACAGGTCTGGCATGGCGGAGAGAGAGGGTGCGGCGTGGGGGAGGAAAGAACGTTACGGGTTGGCGGTCAGGTGCAACCCGGAAGCGGCTTCTGCCAGTGGCTTGCGGAGTGATCGTTACGCGAGGAAAGGGCGGGGATTTTTGCTTCGCCACCGCCGGGATCGATGGTCTGCGTGGTCGGGTGGCAATAATCCGATTTGCTGTCCCGGAATGCGTGGGAAACCCGGTGGGTTGCTGCCGGAGGAGGCGGAAAGCGGCGTCCGCATGAATCCGCGGGCGAAACCGGCCTCCGGGGGGACAACCGGTTGGTTTGCGTGGGGCGGGGCATTGATCGCGCTGGCGGGCCATCTGGAGCTGATCCGGCGCTTTGGCACGGTGCTGCCGTATCGCGACCCGTGGCAGATCATCGGCCGGGACCTGCTGGGCCCGTGGGTGGATGGAACCCTGAGTCCGGCCGCGTTCTGGGTGCCGGTGAACGACCACTGGCCGGTGCTGACCCGACTGCTCGAATTTGGCCTCATTCTGCTCAACGGGCAGTGGAACAACCTGGTCGAGGTCGTGATCAACGCGGCCCTGCTGGTTTTTGGGCTGGGTCTGTTTTTAAAAACCGCCCTGACGGAAGTCAGGGCCGGGGCCCGGTTCGGGTTGGCGCTGCTGGCCGGTTTCATCTTCGCGCTGCCGATCACCTGGGAGAACACACTGTGGGGCATCCAATCGCTGCCGTATTGGCAGATCCTGCTGACCCTGGTGTATTTCCACGCGCTGGTGCATGTGCGGCGGTTTGACCGGTGGTGGTGGACGGCGTTGGTGGCCGGTGGACTGGTGTTGCTCTCGCAGCGCTCGGCCATGATCGCGCAGGTCGCCGCCCTGCCCCTGCTGGGATGGCGGATCGTGTGCCGGGACGGAGATCGGCGCGCCCTGGTGGCGGCGGGAGTGGTGGCGGTGTTGTTGCTGGCGGCGTTCGGGCTGTTTTTCCCGGCCCTCGAGGCGACGGCAGTACTGCGGGCGGATTCCTGGCCGATCGCCATCGAGGTGGGGTTGCGGCAACTCGCCTGGCCCACCGGCCACCCGGCCTGGGCATTCGTGATCTGGGGGCCCTGGGGACTGTTGGCGGTTGAGGCGGCCTGGCGGCGACGGTGGGATGCGGGGGTGGCGATCCTGCTGGTCACCGGCCTGTGGGTGGGGGGGCAGGCGGCGGCGATTGCTTACGGGCGGGGTGTCACCGCGATCGGCTATGTTTCACGTTACGGCGACTTGCTTGCGCTCGGGGTCGTGGTGAATGCGGCCTGCTGGGTGCGGGTGTGGCAGGCGCACGCGGATTGGCGACGCTGGCGGCCGGGACTGCTCCTGCTGGGCCTCCTGATGACCGTGGTGCTCGCCAAGGGGCTCTGGTGGGAAACCATGCACAGCCACACCTATTACAAACTGTCGCGGAGATCGGCGGAGAACGCGGCCAATCTGCAACGGGTGGAGGACTATGTCGCCACGCGTGACCCGGCGGTGCTTTCCCTGGAACGGGGCGGGGCGCTGCTGTTCTCCTATCCGCCCATGGTTCAGGCGCTGCTGGACCGGGAAGGGTTCCGGGCCCTGTTGCCGCCGGAAACGGGGGTTCCGGAAGCCCGGCCCGATCATGGCCGGCTGGGTTTCCTGCCGAAGGTCCTGCTGGCCTGGCCGACGGGGTTTGCCGTGGCGGGCCTGCTGGCGCTGGGGGTGGGCCTGGTGAAGGGGCGAGCCCGGTCGGTCCCGGATGAACCGCCGAGGGAAACGCGCGGGCCCGGTTGGTCGGCGGGCGGCGCGGCGTGGGCGGCGGCGGGAGCGGCCGTGGTGGTCAGCGGACTCGTGTTCTGCTGGCCGGCGCCGTTCCATTTCAACACATCGCACCGGCTGAGCGCGGCGCTGGCGGATGGCGGGGCGTCCGCCACCCTGATCGATGACCTGAATTTTGCGCTCGTGAGTGAGCACGTGGCGGATCCGAGTGCCATGCCGGGGGCTGTGCTGGCGTTGCCGGAATCATGGCGCGGGCTGGCTTACGGCACCTTCATGGACGGCTACGCGACCCGTGGCATCTTTGCCAGTCGTCCCTTTGTCATCGAGGCGGATTGGCTGGCGGTGCTGTTTACCGGCTATCCTTGTGCGGCGGGCAATGCCCTGCGCTGGAAACTGGACCCGCCGGATGGAGGTGAGTCCGTGTGGCTGGCCTATCAAGGCTCCAATCCGGTGGTCGAATGGGCCAGCTGGTCGGAAAACGTCGCGGCCTACCGCGGGTGGCAGGCCTCCCTGTACCTGTATGATGGGCGGGATGATCCCGAAGGCTGGCTGGGGGTGATGCCGCCCGCCATGACGGATCGCTCGACGTGGTCCGAGGATTTGCTGGCGCGACTCAGAATCGAGCAGGCGGGGGCGTCGCATCGCACCCTGGCGGTACTGGCGACGATGCTGTGGCTCCTGGCGTTGGGGTTCGGGGTGCGAGCGGTCGGGCTGGCCCGCCGGTCACCGGGCCCGGCTGCTTGCCCATGAAAAAGGCCCGCCGAAAGGCGGGCCTTGGCGATGGAAGCAATGCGCTCGCTCAGAACTCGTAGCTGTCGAGCTGGCGCTGGACGCGGACCTTGGCGAGTTTGGCGAAGGCGGGCAGGCCGTTGTCGTGCGGGACGGTGGTCTCGCCCTGGACGAGTGGGGTGGCGTAGCGGACGAACTGATAGTTCATGCTGATGCCGTCCTCGTTGATCCATTCCTTGGGGAGCTTCTTCACACCGTTGGCGATGTCGTGCAACGGGGCCAGGCCGGTCTCGCAGGTGTATTGGTCGGCGTCGCCGCGCAGGAGGGTGACCATCTTGTCGGTCTCACCGGCGATGGCGGCCTTCACGGCGGCTTCGCCCGCAAGGTAGGCCTCGTCGGCGTCGGCGGCGGAACCGTTGGTGGCGGCGGCGCGCTGGGCGATGCCGAGCTTGGCGGTGCGGGCCTTGACGCCGGGGAGGTTGGCCTCGACGAGGGACTGCAGGAAGTCGGCGGCGCCGCCCAGCTGGGCGTGGCCGAAGGCGTCGGTGGCCTCGGCCGCGGCGACGTAGTTGCCGTCGGCGTCGACCAGGCCTTCACCCACGACGACGAGGCAGTACTTGTCACGCTTCAGGGTGCGCTGCACGTCGGCGATGAACTTCTCGGCGGAGAAGGCGACCTCGGGCAGGAGAATGATGTGAGGCGGGTCGTGCGGGTGGTCGCGGCGCTTGGCGAGCGAGGCACCGGCGGCGATCCAGCCGGCGTTGCGGCCCATGACCTCAAGGATGGAGACGAGGTCGCCCTGGCCCATGGCCTCGTGGTCGCAGGCCATCTGGCGGACGGTGGTGGCGACGTGCTTGATGACGGAGCCGTAGCCCGGGCAGTGGTCGGTGGTGGGCAGGTCGTTGTCGATGGTCTTCGGGATGCCGATGACGCGCAGCTCGTAGCCCTGTTCCTGGGCGAGCTTGGAAATCTTGTCGGCGGTGTCCTGGGAGTCGTTACCGCCGGCGTAGAAGAAGTAGCGGATGTTCTGCGCCTTGAAGACCTCGAGCACGCGCTCGAAATCGGCCTGCTTCTTGAGCTTGTAGCGGCAGGTGCCGAGGGCGGCGCCGGGCGTGTAGCGCAGGCCGCGGATGGTCTGCTGCGATTCCGATGCGAGGTCGATGAAGTCCTCGTTGAGGATGCCCAGGACCCCGTTGAGCGTGCCGTAGATCTCCTCGATACAATCGTGATTCAGCGCTTCGGCGATGACGCCGGCGACGCTGGCATTGATGACGGCGGTGGGGCCTCCGGATTGGCCCACCAGGACGTTGCCTACGAGTTCTTCTGCCATGGTGTGTGAGGGAAAGATCGGGAAAGGAGTTTCGAGTGAGAACGGCCAAACTGGCCTGCCGGGAGTTCCCGTGGCAAATGTAAATTTGGACGGGGTGCGCTCGGGCCGGTTTCCGCCGAGGGGTGATGCGCGGTTGGCGGCGATCAGCGCGGCACCGCCAAGGTTCGGCTCAATTCGGCCAGCTCCGGGGCCATCGGCCCGTCGGCCCCGCGTGCCTGCGCCCGGTCCACCACCGCGGCAGCAGCGGCGAGGTCGCCGGCTGCCTGATGGAAACGCGCCAGTTGCCAGGCGAGTTCCGCGCTGCGGCGGAAGGCATCGACGCCACTTTGCAGAATCGCCAGGTCAGTGGCGCTGGGGGGCTGCTCCCGCCACTGCCAGATCTTCATGTAAGTCCGATATACATCGATCATCTGCGGTGAGCGCTGGCGGGCCTGGTCGAGCAGGGCCGGAAGCGAGCAGGTCACAGTTCAGGGGCGACTGAGAATCCTGCTGCCGATATGATCAGGTTATAAGGCTTGCAACGCGCGCTACAGCAGCTTGCCGGCCTTCACCGCCGCGGCGCCCTTGACCTTGCGGGCGGTGGCGCGGGCGGTGGTCACGAAGGTGTCGACCTGGGCGGGCGCGGCGCCGACGAAGGCGGACGTGTCGCGCAGCAGATTGACAAGGGTGGCCTCTTTTAGGCCGAGGCGGGTGTCGGCGGCGAGGCGCTGCAGGAGGCCGGGTTCGTGGCCCTCGCGGATCGCGGCGGCGGCGGCGAGGGCGTGCTCCTTGATGGCGGCGTGGGCGGTCTCGCGACCGGCGCCGGCCTTGACCGCAGCCATGAGGATGGTGGTCGTGGCGAGGAAGGGCAGGTTGCGGGCGGACTCAGCGGCGATGACCTTCGGGAACACGGTGACCTGGTCGAGCACGTTGAGGAACGTTTCGAGCAGACCGTCGATGGCGTAGAAGGCGTCCGGTAGCGCCACGCGGCGCACGACCGAGCAGGACACGTCGCCCTCGTTCCACTGGTCGCCGGCGAGGGCGGCGGTCATGGTGACGTGGCCGGACAGGATGGTGGAGAAGCCGCAGATGCGCTCGCAGTTGCGGGCGTTCATCTTGTGCGGCATGGCCGACGAGCCGACCTGGCCCTTCTGGAAACCCTCGGTGAGCAGGCCCTGGCCGGCCATGAGGCGCAGGGTGGTGGCAAAGCTGGCCGCGGCGGCGCCGACCTGGTGCAGGGCGGACACGACCTCGAAGTCCAAGGAACGCGGATACACCTGGCCGACGGCGTTGAAGGCGCGGCTGAACCCGAGGTGCTTGAGCACGCGGGCTTCGAGGCGGGCGACTTTCTTCGCGTCGCCCCCAAGCAGGGTGAATTGGTCGAGCTGGGTGCCGACGGCGCCCTTGAGGCCGCGGGCGGGATAGCGGGCGGTGAGCTCGTCCAGCCGGGTGAAGGCGGCGAGCAGTTCCTCGCCGGCGTTGGCGAAGCGCTTGCCGAGCGTGGTCGGCTGGGCCGGCACGTTGTGGGTGCGGCCGGTGAGGAGCAGATTGCGGTATTGCTTGGCGCGCTGGGCCAGGCGCAGCAGGGCGGCGGCGGTCTTCTGGCGGACGACGGCGAGCGAGCGCAGCACCTGGAGCTGTTCGACGTTCTCGGTCAGGTCGCGCGAGGTGAGGCCGAGGTGGATCGATTCGCGGCCGGCGAGCCCGTTGAACTCCTCGATGCGGGCCTTCACATCGTGGAGGGTGACGCGTTCGCGGGCGTCGATGCTGGCGAGATCGATGCGGTCTTTGACCTTCTCGTAGTCGGCGATGGCGGCGGCCGGGATGGCAACCCCGAGGTCGCGCTGGGCCTTCATCACTGCAATCCAGTAATCACGTTCGAGCCCGACGCGGCCGGT
>Ga0181606_10001644_pt1 | contig 19505 bp, 19 predicted proteins | sample 041ome_10_FD_132994 | JGI IMG/M metagenome (GOLD analysis project Ga0181606, IMG submission 132994) | Coastal salt marsh microbial communities from the Groves Creek Marsh, Skidaway Island, Georgia - 041412US metaG (megahit assembly) | ecosystem: Environmental > Aquatic > Marine > Intertidal... | reverse complement strand
TTAAGACCCATATCACTATTTAAAATCTCTCTGCCTCTAAATCGGACGCTTATTTTAGTCTTATCTCCATCAAGAATAAAGCTTTTTATCTTTTTTAATTTTATATTGTAATCACCCACATCAGTTGAGGGTCTAAATTTAATCTCTTTAGTAGTATTTCTTTTAACTTTAACCTTTGAAGATGAAATACTTTTCTTCTTATCAAAAAGATGTTTACCATAATCTAAAAGCTTGCAAACAACTGGCTGAGAGTCAGATGGAGAAACCTGAACTAGATCTAAGGATGCTGCTCTAGCTAATTCAATAGCTTGACTGAATGATACGACTCCCATCTTGTCTCCGTTAGCAGCAATAAGCATGACCTCATCTGCTCTTATTTTTTCGTTAATGGGAGTAATATTTTTTTTCAAGGGAGCTTTGAGTTTATCTAAGAGTTGTAATAGGAAAAAATGCTGAACATCAAAAAGCAAAGAAAATTTTTTTTCGAGTAGTTGTAATTAGTTTAACGTTATTCAAGTGATGAATTTTATACTAAAAAATATATTTGGCAATATTTATGGCTGAAGAATCGATTGTTTCCAGACACCATCAATTTTTTTAAAAATCTCTCTTTTATTAATTCTTGATTCATGACCTTCCCAAAATTCAAAATAGTAAGGGATAAAAGAGTAACCCCCCCAATATTCAGGACATTTTCTTAAATCATAATTTTTTAAAGTTTTATTATAATTTTCTTTAACTTGGTTATAAGAATCTATCTCTTTTGATTGATTGGATGAGATAGCTAATGCATTTTTTTCTTCTGATCTGTCAAAAAAATATTTTTGATTAAATTCCTTAGAAGTTTTTTTAATTTTAGCCTTCATTCTAATTTGAACATTAATGCTGGACCAATATATTAATGCAGCTATTTGATTATGAGAATTAAAAGCTGCTGCTTTTGGTGATTCGTAATTACTAAAAAAAATAAATTCATCATTATTAATAAATTTTAGATTTACAAATCTAGAATCAACTTCACTTATCTCCTTGTTGTAAGAAGAAATTGAAATAGCCTCGATACCCAGTTGACCTGCATTTAAAGCCTCATCATATTTCTCTTTTAAGAATTGATAAGGAATTTCTGGATTTAAGTTATTAAATTGGATCATTGTATTAAAATTTTAAATTAATTATATATGTCTTATTGCTAATCAAGAACTTTAAAAACAAAATCCATAAACAAAAAAAGCTGCATAATGCGCCTTTTTATATCTATTTAATTTTTTAAAAGTTGATAAACCTATTTATCGCAGGCTAAACACTTTGGCTTCGTTTTGTTATTTTTTGACTAAGCTCTTCTTGCGAAGCTGATTAAACGCCCGCTGCTCATAGCGCATCAATTTGCGGTGCGCATCAAACTTTCCAAAAACAACGACCCCACCAAGCAATCAGAAGTGATACTCGCCCTAAAGCGCATGCACCGCAAAATCGGACGAGCTCAAGAACAGGCCACACCACTGACCAAAACACTCCTAATCCAACTACTTAATAACTGTGATAACAGCATTATGGGAATAAGAAACCAAGTGCTACTAAGACTTGGCTATGAAACCATGCTACGCCGGTCGGAACTCTGCGCCTTTAAGTTTCAAGATGCAGATTGTGCACCCAACGGCAAACCAATTATCAGGCTTAACTTCTCTAAAACCGATCAGTATGGAACGGTTAAAGTTTTACCTATCAGCGAGGAGTTGCTTAACTTACTAGGAAAATGGAAAGGAATAGTAGACTGTGAGGGCTATATCCTACGGTCCATTAACAAACACAGACAAATTGGGGATAGCCTAAACCCCGCAAGTATTAGCACCATCTTAAAGACGCTACAGGAAGGGTTAAAATCTGAATCAAATCAACAATCGCTGAGTGGTCATTCATTTAGGGTGGGGGCAGCACTACATTTGTTGGAACAAGGTGAGCCGCTAGAAAAGATAATGCTTAGAGGGGGATGGCAGACGGATTCGACTGCCATGAAATACTTAAGAAACTGGCATTCATTTTAACTTTAAGTATTAATTGTCGATTCCAAAGAACTGCAAAACAGTGTTATGAATCCTGGATACATGACTACCTTGAGGCGGCGCAAACTCTGATACGCCCTCTGAAAAGTATGCAAATCCCTTACTTTGATGTTCTCCATTTTTAATTGCAACGAAGGTTACTAAATCACCTAACTGCGACTCTTTGCCTGAATAGGTGATCATGGTTTTATCTGTAATTTCTGATGGATAGGTCAACACCACAAAAATGTCTTTGCCTCTGTTATCTATCTCTTCGAATAACCTAACTTCATTATTCACAAGTATTTTTGATAACTGCTGTTCCGCTTTAAATGCCAACTCTTCAGTATCAAATGAAACCAAAAAATCTCGAGTCATTCTGGGCACCACATCAGCAAATTCTACACCAACCTTTTTCAAGAAGGATGCATGATCTTTTAAGCGATAGTAAAACTTTAACTGCTCATAGGGTTTTTGTGACAGTCCCGTGGCAACAATAATTTCAATATTTGGTGACTCAAGAAGATCTGTTAGCATTTCATCATAAATTTTGAGCATTTCTAAAAATGGATCATCGTCTTTCCCAATATACCAAGTAGGATTTTTTAACTCTGGTGAATCAACATATGGTGAATTAAAAAAGTAATGGTGCTGAATATGCGCGCCCGCATTTAGAAACAATGTTGAGAAATTTGGATTTTTTCTTTTAAATAAAGTTTTATGGATTTCATACAACATCATATCCAAAAATAATGCCTTTCGCCATGGCTTACCTAAAGCATTAAGTGCATATTTTACCATTGGTAGATATCGAGATGGTCTTACAAGGGCAACAAAAGCCAATCCCAAGTTAAAAATGGTTTTAAATGTTAACCTAGACTGTGAATTATCATTTACTGCCTGAACAATTGCATCAGTAATACTTTTACTAAAAAAACTATTATCACAGGGTGTTTGCGTCCAAGGATCAGGTATAAAATACGCGGGGTTTTTAAGTTTATTAGAGGCATTCATTGGACTAACAGCACCAACAGAAAAACCCGCTTTTTCAACCTGTTCGAAAAACTGCTCATCAGTCGTATTAACGAAGTCGCCAAGCCTGAATACATTGTGTTCATCATAGGTTTTGCCGGTATGTACTGATGGCCACTGGATCCAAGGCTCAAGGTTTTTATATTCAGGTTCCGATTCTGTATTTGTAATACCTTTTTCAAAAAGTTTTTTGAAACCAGGTAAATACTCGTCTCTTTCGATATAGTAATTTACTGCATCGAAATTGATTTCATTTAATTCCAAAAGAATAATTTTCTTCATAGATGATTCAAACTAAAAACATAAATATTAAATACTTAGCCTATTTTAAACTTCTTTTACACTAGCTCTAATCTAACTTTCCAGTCTAAAACGGGAATATCAAATCTTTCTTGTATTAAGTAAAAGCTTAAATGTCCTATAGTCATATCATACTTCATCAAAGGAAAAATAATCGCTAAAATAGAGAATTAAAAAAAATTGTCTTCTTTAAGCCTCTAGCAAGAAAAAATTTCATAATATTCTCCTTGATAGAAATAGTTAATTTAATAAACTTTGGCAAAAAGGGACTTTAACCATTCTGAGACAGTATATTTATCATAAATATACTGATCAAGATTAAAGTAATCCGAATACAAAAATTCTTCACTAACATTAGGGTTGTCAGGTTTTATTAGCAGAACATTGGAAGGATTATAAAAGTCATATTTTACAATATTAACATTTGTAGTGATTAACTTTTTCTTTAATCCCAAAGCCTCTATGCTCCGTATTGTAAGCCCAGACTGGTTTGGATGTGGGAGATCTAAAATCGCTTTGGATGCCATCATCACCTCCAAAACGGAATTATAGTCCATACTTTTAAATGAGATAAGATCGATGGGAGTTGAGCTATATCTTTGATCCCAGATGTTATATAGGTAGTAAAGCCATTTAGCTTGCAAGTACTCAAAAATAAAAATAACGTTACCCTTAGTGGAGAACTGAGCTCTAATTTTCGCTAATACTTTACTCCTAGACGAGTGTGATGTTCCAATAAATGACACAAGATGCCTGTTTACATTGAAGTTGCTCTGATCTAAAAGGTTATCCGGAGGGACATAGAATAACGGTTTAAAATTAAGACTGTACTTCTCACTATCCACCGGATCGAAGGATGAAACTAGGTCGAAGTATTTAAACTGCCTCTTTAAATATTGTCTATTATTCTTAATTCCATCCCATACATACAGTATCATTTTTGCTTTTGGATGGAGTAATTTAAGGCGATAATAAAACCTGTTGGTTAAACCTTCTCCCAGAATAACAAACACATAGTCATAAGATTTAGTTTGAAATGATGTAATTTCATGCTCTATAAGCCTAGATGCCAAAGGGGCAAGCAAAAATCTCATTTTCCTTAGTAGCGCCTTAAGCAATGGGCTGGTGAATGGAACATCGTATACCAAATCGACCATAGCACCACGAACTTCGAGCTCATCTAATATAGCTTTATCATATGAAAAAAAATTCCTTGCAATAAATAAAACATTTTTGTCCTGAAGATATTTATCTTTCATCTGGAGTTAATCTCTCTGAGTCCGTATTAGTATCAGAGATATTGAAAATATGAAATAGTTTTGAGTCGCGCTTGAAAATTTCTCGTGTTACAGCCTCACCAATAGAGTCAGAGCCGCCTTTAACTAGAAAAAGTGAGTCTGATATTAATCTTTTTAGTTGAAAATCGTTAGCCTTCAAATATTCATTGAATAACTCAGCTTCTCGTCCTATCAATGACAAAATATTCATTTACTTTTTAAATAATCTCATATTCAAATTATGTTCTTGATGGCAGTTTTTACGCCAAGCATCCAGTCTGAATTATTTATACCAAAATAAGATTTAATTTTTGAACAATCTAAAACTGAGTATGCTGGACGAGCTGCTAAAGTTGGATAGTCAATGGTATTAATTGATTTCACTGAATTTGGAGTTCTAACACCAAGAGAATGTGCCTCACTAAAAATTACTTTTGCAAAATCATTCCAGCTACAGGGCTTATCCCCACAAAAATGATAAATGCCATGAATATTTTTCTCGAGATGTAGATGTGGAAATATAGATATTATTGATTTTGCAATATCATGTGCATAAGTAGGACAACCAATTTGATCAACAATAATACTTAACTCATCTCGATCAGCTCCTAGAAGCAACATTGTTTTAAGAAAATTGTTGCCATACTCACTAAACACCCAGGCAGTTCTTATGATTATATATTTACAGCCAGAGGTCTGAATCGCTAACTCACCAAAAAGCTTAGTTTCTCCATAAACTCCCTGAGGATTAGTTATATCGTCCTCTCTATATGGCACATTAGATTTGCCATCAAATACATAATCAGTAGAAACATGGATCAACCAACATTCCAATTGATTGCAAATATCAGCAATATTTTTCACCGCAAGATGATTGACTAAGTTAGCAGTTTGTTGATCTTCTTCAGCCATATCAACTGCTGTGTAAGCAGTTGCATTAATAATTAAATCAGGAGAAATTTTTAGGATTTGTTTTTTGGTTGCCTCAAAGTCAGCTATATCTATTTGCTCACGTGAAGTATAAATTACTTCATGATCGGTATTTACTAATTGGTCGTTCAAGCATCTTCCAAGCTGGCCATTACAGCCTAAAATAAGAATTTTCATTTTTTTAGATCAGCCAATAAAGGAGCATTTGCATCTTTTTTTGATAACTTAGGGTTATCAATTGGCCAAGAAATATTTAGATCAGGATCATTCCACAAGAGACTCCCCTCATCAGAGGGGTCGTAATAATCAGTACACTTATACTCAAAATCTGCAGTTTCTGAAAGCACTAAAAAACCATGAGCAAATCCAGGTGGCACCCAAAATTGAGTTTTATTCTCCTCGGAAAGGATTACTGCTTCCCATTGAGCATAAGTTGGCGAGCATGAGCGAAGATCCACAGCAACATCATAAACCTCACCTCGAACAACCCTAACTAATTTACCTTGGGGTTTGGTTTTCTGGAAGTGCAACCCACGCAATACACCCTTTGATGAGCGTGAATGGTTATCCTGGACAAAATGCAGTCTAATGCCCGCACGATCTGCATATCTTTCTACTTGAAATGTTTCCAAGAAAAAACCGCGCTCATCACCAAAGACCTTAGGCTCAATAATTACGCAGTCTTTTAGTTTAGTTTTAATTACATTCATTTGTAGCCACCAGCTACTTTGTGTAAATATTCGCCATAGTGAGTCTTTTTAAGAGCATAAGCTTGCTGCAACAAAGCATCTTTGGTTATCCAGCCGTTATGAAAAGCAATTTCTTCCAAGCAAGCAACTTTTAAGCCCTGACCATGTTCAATCGTCTGTACAAATTGACCTGCTTCAATTAAGGAATCATGAGTACCGGTATCTAACCACGCAAAACCACGACCTAGCAACTCAACATTAAGATCTCCTCTATTTAGATAAGCTTTATTAATATCAGTAATTTCTAGCTCACCGCGAGCAGAAGGCTTTGTTGATTCAGCGATTGTAATAACGTCATTATCATAGAAATAAAGCCCTGTTACCGCATAGTTTGACTTCGGGTCATCAGGTTTTTCCTCAATCGAGGTAACCTTTCCATCACCATCAAAATTAACAACACCAAATCGCTCGGGATCTTTTACATGATAACCAAAAATGGTTGCACCATTTTTCTTAGAAGTTGCAGCTTTCAAATTCGAGGTAAAGCTTTGCCCATAGAAAATGTTATCGCCAAGAGCTAGTGCAACATTGCTATCACCTATAAAATCTTTTCCAATCAGAAAAGCTTGAGCGAGACCATCAGGGCTGGGTTGGAGCGCGTAATTAAATTGAACACCAAAATCAGAGCCGTCACCCATTAAACGTTGATAACAAGGCATATCTTCAGGAGTGGAAATAACTAAAATGTCTTTTATTCCTGCTAACATTAAAACAGAAATTGGATAATAGATCATTGGTTTATCATAGACAGGTAATAACTGCTTGGAGACACCCTTAGTTATTGGATATAGACGCGTTCCTGATCCTCCTGCTAATACAATTCCTTTGAAGTTAGTACTCATATTATTTTCCTAATCGTTCAAGGCGATAGGCACCCGAAAGCACTCTCTCCCACCACTGGCGATTATCCAAATACCACTGAACAGTCTTACGTAGACCAGTTTCAAAAGTTTCCTCTGGTACCCAACCTAAATCACGCTGAATTTTTGAAGCGTCAATAGCATAACGGACATCATGACCAGGACGATCTTTAACAAAGGTTACTAGATCACGATAATAACTAACACCGACTGACTTTTCTGGTGCAAGCTGTTCAAGAATATCACAAATAGTTTCAACTACTTCAAGGTTTGTTTTTTCATTATGGCCACCAATATTGTAGGTCTCGCCTATCTCACCTTCAGTCACAACCTTTATTAGTGCTTTGGCATGATCTTCTACATAAAGCCAATCTCGAATCTGAGATCCATCACCGTAGATAGGTAATGGCTTACCATGTATAGCATTCAAAATAACATGAGGAATGAGCTTTTCAGGAAATTGATAAGGGCCATAATTATTTGAGCAGTTCGTAATTATAAAAGGTAAACCATAAGTTCTTCCCCATGCTCGCACCAAGTGGTCAGAGGAAGCCTTGCTTGCAGAATAGGGAGATGACGGTGAATAGGGCGTTTTCTCTGTAAAAAAATCGTTGGTTCCTTCTAGGTCACCATAAACTTCATCAGTAGAAACATGATGAAAGCGAAATTGCTTTTTATGAGATCCATATATACTTTCATAATGATTACGAGCTGCTTCAAGAAGATTAAAAGTACCGTTTATGTTGGTATGAATAAAATCAGAAGGGCCATCAATTGAACGATCAACATGACTTTCAGCCGCTAAATGCATTACGCAGTCTGGCTGATGTTTGTCAAAAACAGTGGCAAGTGAAGTTGTATCGCGAATGTCAACTTTCTCATGCATATAATTTTTGTTGTCAGAGATCCCAGGAAGAGAATCAATATTTCCTGCATATGTCAGCATATCCAAATTAATAACTTGATAATCTGAATTGCGGATAAGCCTACGGATTACTGAGCTACCAATAAAACCAGCACCCCCTGTAATTAAAATTCTCATCATAAAACCTAAGCTATATTGTAAGAAAAATAAGAAGTTAATTGGACATTTGCCATAAAAAATGTCCAAGAGAAAACTATTACAAATAAATTTGCATAATACCTAGGTTTAAATATTGATGCAATGAAAGGTATCAAAAAAACTTCAAAAAACATTAATGTATAGCTAATTCGTACAGCAATTTCAGGAAAACGCGCAAGCCCAATATAAGCGCACACACCTATTACAAAAGATACAAATGAAAGATTGAAGTAAATATTTCTAGTAATGGAGATATTGGCAGATGAAGTTAAAAAAAATAGAATTATTATTATTTTAGTTAAAATAAAAATTCCTATTACGTTAGTTGCAAACTCTTCTGCTCTTGCAGTGTCAAGGTATGCACTTTTCACAAAAACAAAGTTCTCAATAAAAAAATTAAGACCTAGCGTTATGGGATCAAGTTTTAAATAATAAAGAAGGTAGGAAAGAATTAAAAGGCCAAAAATATTTCGTACCTTAAAACTACTAAAATTAAAGAAAAAAAGAAAAAAGAATACAAAAGAAGAAAAATGAAAAAAAGTGGCTATGCCTAAAAATAATAATGCCATTTTTTTTTCGTGTCTAACTAAATTCAATAAAGTTAAAACAATAAAACCTGTTGCTATCCCTGCTCTTATTTGAATCAATTCATGCACTATGAAGAAATTACTTAAATAAACAAGTTGAGCTAAGAATATAGGAATTGGAAATTTGAGTATTAGATAATTTTTTAAAAATACACCCAAAAATGCGTAAATTATAAATAGCATGATTGGCTCTCTTGGAGCCAAAAAATTAGAAATCAATGCAATAAGTTGAAATGAAGGCTCAATAAAGTAATTAACATTTTTTGAATCAAGTACTTCAAAATATAGGCCCTGATAAGTTGCATAATCGGGCATATCAATTCCTGAACGGAATCCAGCAATCGCTGCAAATAACAAGACATTTATCCAAAAAATCCAGATTTTTATTGAAGATGGTATTTTTGATTCAATCAAACACAAGAAGCTCAAATAGCTCATTAGAATTGCTATAGTGACTTGCATGTCTAGGATTCAAATCCAAAAACTTCATGAATCCACCCATCTAGTTTATGTTTTACTAGAATGCAATCAAAATCATGGGAAATTGTTTTCAGTTTTTTTTTGGACTGGAGCATCAGAATATAACTCATCAAAATTGTTACTCTTGTGCTTATCGCCCTCATGAAAGGAGACTTAAATGGTCTATCGTGAATCAAATCTACTTGGTATACCATGGAATCAAGAGCATTTTAAATTTGAATTTCACAACCAAGAAAGTTAGGTGCCCAGAGCAAAATTCTCATATTAAATATATTACGTGTGATTTCCAATTACTAATGCTTCATCATCCACATTTTTCATAACTAATGAATTTGGTGCTATTTTTGATTTTGCACCAATTACAGTGGCACCAATGATCACTGAATTTGAACCAATTGTTACGCTATCCATGATGACTGGCCTAAGATTTTTTTTAAACTCAAAATCTAGATGTTTAGCCCCTAAAGTGACTCCTTGGTAAATTGTGCATAGTTCCCCTATAGATGCGGCTCCACAGACTATGTTTTGAGGATGGGGCATAAACAAACCGCCTCCTATTTTTATACGTGGTGGTATCTCTATTCTATACAAGAAAACATTTACTGCATAAAAAAAGTACGAAAATATCTTAAGATATTTAAATTTATATAAAAGTTGGCTTACTCTAAAAAAAACATTAGGAAGCATACGATAGTTTAAGCATGTAACTATAATTTTTAAAATTTTTGGGTTCTTAATGCCCTGAGATAGTTCAAGGTATCTCTTAATATCGGCAACTAGTAATCTCATTAAGCTATCCCATTAAATTTTTAGATTTAAGTTCTGCATTTACCAAGTCAAGTTTATCTTCCTCTATTTCTTGTTGCATAACCCATTCAGAAAAAAGCTTAATACCATCTTCAAGTTTAACCTTAGGTTCGTATCCAAGAACTTTTGATATTAGAGAAAGTTCCGCATAATTATTTCTTATATCACCAACCCTAAATTGTTCCGTGACAATAATTTTTGAAAGACTTTTAAATTCAGCCCTTAGCAGCTCTGCTACATCTTTAATTGGTGTTGCAATACCGCTACCAACATTCATAATTGATGAAATAGAGTCATCATGGAACGTTGATAGTAATAATGCATTTACAACATCTGATACATGAACAAAGTCTCTTGTCATATTACCATCTTCAAAAATTGGAATTTGATCACCATTCCTTAATCTATTTGAGAATATAGATAAGATACCTGTGTACGGATTTTTTAAAGACTGTCCTTCTCCATAAACATTTTGAAACCTTAGTATGGAATAATCAATATCATTGGCAGCACAGAAGGTTGACACTAAATCTTCCTGATTTTTCTTGGTCACTGCATAAATTGAAGCAGGCTTGCATTCAGTTCTTTCTGATGTTGGCTGAAAAAGAAGCTTATTTTTACATTTATGACAGTAATAATCCCACTCCTTGTTCGACAAAGATTTAAAACTTCTAGGATCTGGATTTATATATTCGCCTGAATTTGAGCATAAATAACTACCCTCTCCGTATACCGAACGGCTTGAGGCTAATATAATTCTAGCAATATTCTGTTTATAGTTTTTCTGAATTTCCTCCAATAATACTGCTGTCCCATGAGAGTTAACATGATTATAGGTAGTTATTTCATACATTGATTGTCCTGTTCCTGTCTCTGCAGCAAGATGTATCAATGTATCTACACCCTGCAAGGCATTACGTACAATCTCTTTATCGGTTACGGATCCTTCAAAGAAATTTACTCTAGAATTATCTATGAATGAGGGAGCTTCAAAGAAATCACCATGAATTTGAGGGGAGATATTATCAAGTATATTGATGTTTGTTTGACTTTCAGATAATAAAGTTTTTATATAATGAGAGCCTATAAAACCCATACCACCTGTAACTAAAACCTTTTTCATTTATTTTTTATTAATATGTCGGCTTGATTAAGCGTATTTGTAATGTGGTTGATGTATCTACAGAAATAAAAATATCGCACAGGCCCTAATATTCTTAAACAAATCCTAAATAAAAAAGCAATTATTTTAATATTGCTTTTCTGGGATGAAATAGAATTAAAGTTAACATGCCTAGATGCAGTCTCACCGAATATAACAAGTCTCTTTTTTTTCAAAAGTTGCAGAAAATCCTTGTCTTCAAAGGGATTAGAAGGCGCATGACCAGCCATCTTCATATGATAGTAAAATCTTCTTGCTAAAGGAGTGATTAAATACCCATCAATATAATCATAACCGTATAACCTCTCTTGTGGACTTAATTCTAAGCCAATAGAATCCAATTTAGCCTGGTATGCATCCAGTAACTCCAAAAAATCTGGTCTATCACCCTCGACAAAGCGAGTCTGCTTTGCAGCTACTATACCAGGGCCCATATAAGAGCTAAAATGCACAAAAACAAGTCTACAATCGCCATTTATGTAGTAGTATTCTTGGTTTTGAGATATTGATCGCTCATGTAAATTCCAGAAAGCGAGGTTGAGACCACGGTTTTTGGAAACTTCGACACCATCAAAAAACACAGGTATAAGTTCTGCTACTTTTTGGTCAACGCCAAGGCCTAAACCAGGTTCATAGAAACATTGTTCAAGTAGTTTTCTATTCCACCAAGATAAAGCACGTATAGAATTATCGTCACGTTTACATGCGAAAAAACCAAGATTATATACACCGAATTTTAATAAATCTTCGTCGGATGGGCGTTCGTCGTCATCTGGTGACGAAAAAGAGTGAGGGGTAAGTAAGAATGAACATCCTTCAAGTTCCTCAATAATTGGCATTAAACTAGAATATACGTAAGTATCAGGGTCCAGATAAATTACTTTTTCAAACTCCTGTAATAGACTCATTGCGATATAGGGCTTGACGCATGTATTAAACTCAATAATGCTATATTTAAATGCTAGCTCATGGTACTTATCTATAGCAATATCTTCAGTAAACACAATTTTAATATCACCGAAATCATAATCTAAGCTTCTTTTCGTATCGGCTAAGAAAATAATCTTTGAAATGTTGTCACTGATAGACTGCATCAAAACGATTGCTTTGTCCAAATAATTAACTGAACAAACAGTAAATACTACATTTTTATTCATAAAATCTTCAAATCCTATATTTTATCAAACAAGCGAAGAAATGCTCTCAAATGGCTTTAAGACATTATTATTGGAGGCAAGTTTCGATCGAGATTTTTTAATGTACTTGCAATACATTGTTATATTTTCAACTCCAAGATCACAAAATTCGACAGGGATCTGTTGGTGAACAGAGAGAAGTAGCGAGGAATAATGCCCAAGCACAAGCCTAGCCTTAATGTGGCTATTAATCTCCGCCAAAAATCTTTGATCTACAAAATCTTGAATTACTCTAGGATGTTTAATAACAAGGAGATCCCTACCATACATAGCGTAGAGTGATTGTAAAAAAGATTCATATATCGTCTCACTGACGACTGAATCCTCCACAAGCGGCTGACTAATATAAATCACCTTCCCATTTGGGCAATACTGTAATCTAAGTAATGATTTATCAGGACTTTCAATCACATCAGTTTTTTTGATAATTCGAGGTAGCTGGTTAAAAATATTTTCCTTATCTAACTCATTCCAAAATATCGCCGATTCGATTGATATAGGCAAATCACCAATCAGTTTCCGTGCATGCCAGCCTCCATTTTTGAATATATCTCCGAGTAAAATAATATTTTTATACGACCAGCCGAAGACATTGAGGAATCTAAACGCAATTTTAAGTGATTTTAAAAGCCAAGTTAATGTTTTCTTTTTGTTCCGAAAATCGACAGTTAGATCCGAAAAAAGACCATGCTGGATGTAGACGAATTTACAATTACTATATTTTTTTAAAAAAACTAGAGTGGGAACAAGAAAGATATCAAATATGATTATTTTTATATCGTGATCTAGTGAATCACCATAACTAAAGTTCAAAATCTGACGACCATCAACGTCATGGTGGCATTGATTCTTATCCATCCATAAGAAACCATCAGCGTTAATTATTTTAAAAACCTTTAAAATGAACGGGGACACTTGGCTTTGATTATTTAATGCAAGTAACTTCATAAAAATGGATATATCCGAATCAGTGGCGTTAAACAGTACCTTTTATAGCTCAGTAAAAATCTTAAGCAGTTTTGACATATTTTCTATGCCAGAAACAGATGACATAAAACAGTGTATAAGAAGAAGCTCCTGAAAAAATAGCTGCTTGTATTCCATAGACAGGAACAGTTAATATCAACATGGCAGAATTTAAAATGATGCAATAGATAGCTGCTTTTCTTACTATGTAGTCTCGATGCACCGCAATAAGCGCCTCCGATGCCGGACCGATTAAGCCCAAACATAGCATCATTACAAAATACGGATAAAGGTACTTGCTAACATGCCCGTAGCCCTCTCCAAATGCTAGTCCAATTAACATCTCACCTGCTGAAAAATTAACTATCAGCCCTATAGTCCCTACAGCTAAGTTGATAAACCTTAAATAATGTGTATATAGAGTCTTTGGGCTTTTTGCCAGCAAATACGGCAGCACCATCAAGAGTGCTTGCTGTGGAACTAAGAGCGCCATTCTGACTAAAAGTGCAACTTTATATTCTGCTATGCTTTCATTAGTCATCAAGAAGCCCAATAAAATTATATCAAGTTGCAAGAACGCTAACTCAGCAACGCTAATAACCGTAAGATTGTTAAGTGATTTAAAATCAAATTTATAGAGTTTGGTTTCAGTCAATCTTTTCTTTGGGGTAACTAAAACAAACCATAAGGTCGAGCTTAGAATAATTCCAACCGCATAAAGGCTTATTAAATATAAAATACTGATTTCATCAATAGCTGTTAAGCCGAAATAAAGTAAAATTAACAAGATTACGGGTCTTATGATTTGTCCTTCAACATTCCCCCAAACATGATTCCCTTTCCCTCTCAGTAAAGCACTTTCAACTGATAAATATATAAGTAATGGAATTGTAATGGCTAAAATTGCCAACTCAATTTTTTGGCTTGCAACTAACAAGGCAATCAGAGTTGCTATTATAAAGATAATCGTTACGTATTTATAACTACTGTTTCTTAACGCGATCTCATAGTTATAATTTTTCGCAAGCTCTCTTACAATATATTTGGAATATCCGCCAACAAGGATAACTGTTACTAATGAGCTCCAAGCTAGATATAAGAAATATTGGCCAGCGGTCTCCTTTGAGACCATATTAATGATAGTTAAATTTACAATATAGCTAAGCCCAATAGCTAGGACCCGAATTATAGCGGCATCTACTATTATCAAATTACTTCAAACCTTTTCTATAATTTATTAAAGAGTGGACAACCATACCAAGAGTGGGTTCTGTTCAGAGACGATAAGAACTAACTAAGGAATTATAGTAGACGATTTGAACTGGAAAATCTCATTAAAAAGATTGTTAAATAGTTAAGCCATACCTTCTTAAGAGCCGAAATTATGGCTCCTTCCACAAAACACATTATAATTTATAACCCAACTTCTTCTAAAAATTCAAGAGCAGTCCAAAAGCCTTCTCCACCATTTTTATGCCCCTGCCAAACCTCTGGCAAAAACATAATCCTGGGCGCTACATCTCTAAGCACTTCTCTTAGCGCATGAAAATCGACGTCACCTTTCCCTATCTGCACGCCCTCTCCATCATAACCAAGCGCATCTACTACATGCATATGAGCAATGTGAGAGCCTAGCAATCGAGTAACATCGACTAAATCCCAATTATAATAATTACAAGCCATCATTGTATGAGAAATATCAAGGCAGATCCTGCAGCTATTTTTCGCACAAAATTGAGCAATCTCTTTGGGATCCACAAATAGATTATGGTAGTTCTGACCTCCAAAATGCCAGGGAAACGGAGGCATTGTTTGAATTACGACCTCTACCCCCTCTTGGTCTATCTGTGATAAAGAATACTCTAACACTTTATACCGCTGGACCACCTCGTCATCACCGAGAAAACCATGTGAACTAAAGCCACCAACGTTCACAACGATCACTGGTCGTTCAGTATTTGGGAAATACTGCTTTAGTTCCCGAGTGATGTTACAAACTCTATTCAGCTCACTGATCGAATGTGCTCTGTAAGAGTCGTCTTGTGAAGTTAAATCGAGAAGATGATCACCAGAGAACAGCTCAGGGGCATGTACCGCAAAGTCGATATCTTGCTTACCCTCAAAAATAGTCGTCAAATCAACATTCAAGTCGTTATAGCTCAAATGAAATTCAACGAAATCAAAATTAGATTTCGAAGACAGATCATGGTAGTCATGATATCTAACGGGTATCCCGAAAGGTCGGCCAAACTTATAATCTTTTGGCTGGATGATAATATCAGTAAGGTCTCCCTCAAAAAAGCAATCTCCTACTTTTAAGGTACGCTTCGCAGATCGCCCAACTAATTCATTCAGATACATAGGCTGGAGTCCTTGCCCTGGACTTTTTATATCTAGCATCTCACGAGTTATTATTGTACCCTGATCAATATCCATACGCGCAATAACACTCTTGGCCAATGTTTCCCTGTTCAGCATTTCACCTTGGGTTAGTTCTCGATCCTTAGAACTGCCCATAGCCTCTTCTAATGATCGAATCTCGGTAACCATACGTTTAAATTCATTTGGTAAAAGTGATACTTTATGGTCATTTCCTTCCATAGATTTATCAATCGTGAAGTGTTTCTCAATGATTTTAGCTCCCAAAGCCACAGCAGCAACAGGAATAAAGGTGTCTCTTTCATGGCCTGAATACCCAACCAATCCATCTGAAATTAATTTCAATTTTTTTAAGTAAGCGAGATTCACATCTTTGAAAGGTGTAGGGTAAGTGGAGTTACAATGTAGCAACACAAAATTAGCGCCTTTTCGACGTAAAAAGTCGGCAGATTTTCTAATTTCATTCTCAGTACTCATGCCCGTTGAGCAAATTAATGGCTTCCCCGTATTTATTAGTGACTCCAGGAAGACATGATTAGTTAAATCAGCAGATGCCACTTTGTAGAAATCCATCCCATATTCTTCCAGCGCCCCTAGGCTATTTATATCCCATGGTGTGCACAGAGGAGGTAGGCCTTTAGACTTACAGTAATCAAAAACTTCAAACAACTGCTGATTGGTTAACTGAAATTTTGAAAGCAAGTCTAGAGTATACTCAGCACCTAAATCAGCAGACCCTTTACTTTTATCAGACAATTGATAAAGTGAGGCGACGTCTCTCATTTGAAATTTAACGCAGTCAGCTCCCGAGTCAAACGCCAAGTCCACCAACTTTTTAGCTAGCTCTATATCCCCATTATGGTTATTGCCAATTTCAGCTATGATAAAAGCTGGGCTATTTTCAGAAATTGCTCTCCCATCAACAGAGAACCCATCTTCATTTTTCAATACAACTGATACAAGCCTATTAACTTCATCTACTATAGGCAATACATCAATAGAATTTGTAAACTTACTATTTATATCGTAAAAATCAGAACCTGAAACCACAGAGGATACCCCTGTGTTCATCACCTGGGAAACTGGCAATTCAAGATCGAAATTAGGAGTGGATGTAAGCCATCTCCGGAAATCGCCATCAGTCAAACAGCCGACCAACAGCCCATTATCAGTCACTACAAAAATAATCCGCTTTTTATTTGCATTTATTTTTTCCAAAGCTTTTAGTACTGTCTCAGTATCAAAAACTACGTAATAAGAAATTTTCTTATCAATCAACATTGCTTGTCATCCTATTTTTATTCAATATTGTCTCCACCAACAGCCAATCAAGATGATTATCAATCTCAAGGCTCTCATCTTCCTCCATCAAAAATGTGCATATTCGGCCGCAAAGCCTGTTCCCGGCTTCTTTAAACGCTTGGGTTTTTGTGATGTATATTGAGCCATTTTCTTTTAACTTAATTTGCTCTGGTGGTATATCTTGACGCCTGGGCCTATTTTTATAGTCATACAGTGCTTTCACTTTACTCTGACCTTCCCAAAGAAAGTGCCAAAATTCGCAAACGCTCACCAATGAGTCCGCCTCGCTAGAGCTAAAGATTTTCATGGCCCTATCAATTGCGCCTTCTGATCTAACGGGCGAAGTTGCTTGCAACAAAATTGTATTATCCGGGACATATTGCTCATTAGCTTCTAGCCATGAGAGTGAATGGAGCATCGCAGACTCAGTAGTTGCAATATCCGTTGCTAAATCGTCAGGCCGAAGAAAAGGCACATCGGCCCCATATCTTTTTGAAATTTGGGCTATTTCGGTGCAATCTGTGCTAACAATAACTCGATCTACGCTAGCAGCCATTAAAGCACTTTCGATTGACCATGCTATTAATGGTTTACCCGCAATAGATTTTATATTTTTCCCTGGTATCCCCTTAGAACCAGACCTGGCTGGGATAATGACTAAGTTTCTCATACTGTTCCTAGATCGCCGAGCAGTTATACACAAAACGTATTTATAAAGACAAGCTTATTATAAATTTAATAATTGGGATCTGGAAACTTAGGCAACCTTTTGCTTAATTACATAATGTCTTATAAGCACTATAACAATACTTAGCATACCGCCCAACAGAGCGCTTAAGATACAAATTAAAGCCCTTTTAGGCTCTGATTTTTCTTCCATTACCGCAGGAGGGTCAATATAATCAAAAACGTAAAACTGATTGGCTTCAATTAGGGTTAACTTTTTAGTTTCTTCTTGCAAAAGCTGCGCTAAGGCTTCTTTAATTTCAGATAAACTAGTCAATGAAACTTGCTGGTTAAGATAACTAACAGCCTTTTCTGTTTCTATTTTATCTTTTTGTCTATAAAAACTATTAACTTCATTAACAATCAACTCAACCCATTGCTTCGCAACAAATGGTGATTGATGTTTGATAGACAGGGTGATAAAGCCAGATTTTGTATCTTCACTTAAACTTAGGTGTTTGGTTTTAAATACCTCAAAGCTTTCTTGGGGGCTAGGTATTTGTTGCTGAGGATACGAATAATCTCTAACCCATGTATTGCTGCTAGTATCGTAAATACTACCATCAAAATTCAGGATATTTGTTTTATAGTTCCAGGATTTAACGGCCATAAGATCAGGCAGTTGAATATTTGGAAGTATGTTGTTCTCAAAAAAACTCAGGGAGCGAATTTTTGCTATTGCTTTTGCAGTGTTGCCCTCATCACTAGCAGGAAGACTTATCCCAGCAATTCCTGCTAGCCCACTATAACTCCCAAGAGCTCGAGAAATACCGCTAGATAGATTGACAGGAACTAGCATAGCTTTCGCTTCATATATGTTAGGCAAGAGGAGGCTATAGATAAGCACAATAATAGATATAAAAGATGTTACAGAAAAAATAATCCATTTTCCTTCTAGTAGCACATAAAAAAGTTCTCGAAGATCTATTTCGTCGTCAAAATCGTTTGAACTTTTATTGGTATATGTTTCTTGCATAAAAAATTACTTATCAATATATGAGATAAGTTTATCGTATTCTTGTTTCTTTTTGATAATAAATTGATTAGTAATAACTGCTTTTTCTTTAATACCCTTCAGCGTTAAAATATATGCATAATTTAATTTTTTGTTTGAATTATTAAAGTTATGTATTTTAATAAATCCAATATCTACTAAAGCCTTAAGGCAATAATTGACTTTTCCTATACTGAAGCCAGAGTTTTGAGATATTAGTCTTTGAGATGCTGTGCCATCTTTTTCAATGATATGCATAAGAACTAATTGATCTTCTGTAATACTTTGTTTTTTTTTCAAGAGAATACTAATTTATGAATAGCAATTTATTTATAAAAAAAATTAGGTGCCATAGCTACCGCACGGATTAATAATTAAAATAGTTTCTAATTATTACCGTTCAATGTTTGAACGATCTTACTACTATGTGTTTTTTTTGTCAAAATATTTTAAAATATGAGGTCTTTTTGTGAGATGGTAACTCTTCTTGCTGAGCCAAGAAAAGAAAGAAGGATGCCAACTCTCTCTTTAGAAGGAAGTGAGCAAACTTTTGCGATAATTCCTGTTAAAGGTCCCTTTTTAATCTTGACCTCTTGACCTATTTTTATTTGTGAAACTACTGGATCTATTTTTGATTTTTCCTCTACCATTTGCAT
>Ga0181606_10001640_pt1 | contig 19549 bp, 18 predicted proteins | sample 041ome_10_FD_132994 | JGI IMG/M metagenome (GOLD analysis project Ga0181606, IMG submission 132994) | Coastal salt marsh microbial communities from the Groves Creek Marsh, Skidaway Island, Georgia - 041412US metaG (megahit assembly) | ecosystem: Environmental > Aquatic > Marine > Intertidal... | reverse complement strand
CCCTGATCCAGAATGGTTCTCGAGTCCACCTTGGAGCTGACCGCAAAAGCGATCCGCGTGGGGATATTGGCTTTGATTAAGCCGGTGATAACGTCCACAGATGGCCTCTGGGTGGCCAGGATAAGGTGTATGCCCGCCGCCCTCGCCTTCTGGGCTATCCGCGCAATCAGTTCCTCCACTTTTTTGCCAACGATCATCATCATGTCCGCGAACTCATCGATAACGACGACAATGCTGGGAAGTTTTTCGAGGGTGGGATGCACCTGATCTTCTTCGGGAACCATCGATAGCGGATCGGGCTTCCAGGTGGGATCGGGAATAGCCTCCCCCGCCTTGATGGCATCAATGACTTTTCGATTGTAGCCAGCGAGATTACGAACGCCCAATAACGACATGAGTTTATATCGGCGCTCCATCTCCGCCACGCACCAGCGGAGACCATTGGCGGCGTCTTTCATATCGGTGATGACGGGCGTCAACAAATGCGGGATGCCGTCGTAGACCGACAGCTCGAGCATTTTCGGGTCGACCAGAATCATTCGCACGTCTTCCGGGGAGCTTTTGTAAAGCAGGCTCACCAACATGCAGTTCACCCCTACCGACTTTCCTGAACCCGTGGTGCCGGCCACAAGCAGGTGCGGCATCTTACCCAAGTCGGCGACCACGGGAGCACCCGCGATGTCGTGGCCCAGCGCCAGGGTAAGTGAGGATTTGGACTCTTCGAAGGTTCTCGATGCGACGACCTCCTTGAAATTAACGGTCTGGCGATCGGCATTGGGGATCTCAATGCCCACCACGCTTTTTCCGGGTATAACCTCTACCACTCTGACCGAGATGACGGCGAGCGAACGAGCCAAATCCTTCGCGAGATTGGAGATCCTAGATACTTTGACGCCGGGTGCTGGCTGAATTTCAAAGCGGGTCACCACCGGCCCGGGGTACACTGCAGTGACCTCTGCCGTAACCCCAAAATCTTGAAGCTTGAGCTCGAGGAGACGCGATAACGATTCCAGCTCCTCCTTGGAGTACCCTCGCACGCCGCCCTCCGCCGGTTGATCGAGAAGGTCAAGCGGGGGTAGCTCACCGGAAATGGGCATGTCAAACAGAGGCTTTTGTCGCTCTTGTTCGACCCGCTTGCCGGGTTCGACCTTCGCTGCAAGCGGTTTTATCTTTGGCGGGTGCTGCTTTTTCTTTTCCACATAGGTCTCGATGACCGCCTTTCTTTCCTCCAGCTGCCGCTCGCGGGCCTTTCGATCTGCGAGCCGATCTCGGGTCGTGACAAGCCATTCGCCCAAGCGTGCAGCTCCCTGCAGTGACCACCGACCCAATGTTTCGGTCACGTGAACCCAGCTAATATTGGCAAAGACGGTCAGGCCAAACAGGGACAGCGCAACGAGGATCAAGCGGGCGCCAACGGGGCTGAATGCCGCATCAAACCCGGAGCCGATGGCCACGCCCAGAATCCCGCCAGCCCCCTGTGGCAACCCCGACTCCTGCAGGTCATTGAGCGCGGCAATCGCTGTCGCGGCAATGACCACTAGCAATAGCCCGAGCACACGAAGTCCAAATAGCGTCCAATCTACGGGTCGGTGATCATCCGCTGCAAGCAGCAAACGCGCGGCCTGGTACCCCAGCAAGCAGGGCACGAGATAGGCACCGAACCCAATGAGCGAGAAAAATATATCGGCGAAGAATGCGCCCGTGATACCCCCAAGATTTCGGATAGCCGCCCCAGAACCGCTGGCCGACCAGCCAGGATCGGCGGGGTGGTAGGTTACCAACGCGAGGAGCAGGAACAAACAGATCGCACCCACGGCGATAAACAGCCCATCACGAAGCCGGCGACGGTGGCTGGACAACGATGACGCGGTCGAATTTTGCGTTGACTTACCTGTTCCGGCCAAAACGCGGCATCCTCTCTTGGAAAATGAAATGCTACCATGTCGCCGCGGGTCCGTAAGGGCCCATCTTTCACTGATTTTACCGATGGCACCTCTGGAACATTTATGAGCAATCCACAGCATCACCGACTTATTATTCTTGGCTCTGGCCCCGCTGGGTATACCGCCGCCATTTATGCGGCGAGAGCCAATTTGGCGCCCGTTGTGATAACGGGTATTCAGCAAGGGGGGCAGCTCACAACGACAACCGAGGTGGAAAACTGGCCTGGCGGGGCCCACGACCTGCAGGGGCCGCAGCTGATGATGGAAATGCAGGCACATGTCGAGCGATTTGACGCCTCGATCGTGTTTGATCATATCGAGCGTGTTGACCTGTCCAGTCGTCCATTCAAGCTTGGGGGAACCCACGATTACACCTGTGACGCACTGATTATCGCTACCGGAGCATCGGCACAATATCTTGGCCTCGACAGTGAATCCGCTTTTATGGGTAAGGGAGTGAGTGCCTGCGCCACCTGCGACGGATTTTTTTATCGCGGAAGAGAAGTGGTAGTCGTCGGCGGGGGCAACACGGCTGTCGAGGAGGCGCTCTATTTAAGCAATTTATGCAGCCGAGTGCATTTGGTCCACCGGCGCGATGCCCTGCGCTCAGAAAAAGTCCTGCAGGATCGGATTTTTGCGCGCATCGATGAGGGAAAAATCCTGCCGCACTGGCATCGGACACTCGACGAAGTCTTGGGCGACGCCAGTGGCGTTACCGGGGTTAAGCTTCGATCCACACAAGATGAAGCCCTCGAGACAGTGGATGTCGCAGGGGTCTTTATTGCCATTGGCCACAAACCCAATACCGGCATCTTCGAAGGCCAGCTGGCCATGTCGGGGGGCTACATTACCGTTAACTCGGGTACCGAGGGTGAGGCGACAGCGACCAGTGTCCCCGGGGTCTTTGCCGCAGGGGACGTGGCCGATCATATTTATCGCCAAGCCATTACCTCAGCAGGCTTCGGGTGCATGGCGGCGCTAGACGCCGAGAAGTTTTTGGACAGTGAGTAAGGTCTCCACCCTAGCCTGCTCACGAGGTTGACCTATCGCCCCTGATGTCATGGAAGATTTCCCGCCGACCCATCAGGCGCTAGAGGAGCCAAACGGCTTGCTCGCGATTGGCGGGGATTTAACCCCCGAAAGGCTGCTACTGGCCTACTCGCGGGGCGTGTTCCCCTGGTACGGGCCGCAGGATCCGATTTTATGGTGGTCCCCGAACCCGCGCTGCACCCTGCTACCGGCCGAATTTAAAGCATCAAAAACGCTGCGTAAGGCGTTAAAAAATAACGTTTTTTATTTAACCTTTAACCAGAAGTTTGCAGAGGTCATCCGTGCTTGCTCGGAGCCACGACGGGACAGTGCCGAGACCTGGATAGGGCCTGAGATGCTCGCCGCCTACAGCCGACTGCATGACTTGGGCCATGCGCACTCCATCGAGGCTTGGCGGGGTGAACTATTGGTGGGCGGCCTCTACGGCATCCAAATGGGTCAATGCTTTTTTGGCGAGTCTATGTTTAGTCGGGAGAGCGAAGCCTCCAAGGTGGCACTGGCGGGGCTTGTTTGGCTCGCCCGTCGTCACGCGCTGACGCTTATAGACTGTCAGGTCTCCAGTGACCATCTCCTGTCCCTGGGAGCCAAAAATCTTTCCCGTCAAGACTTTGAAAACCGACTCGCTAGGGCTATAAAGGACTCTGGCACGGGGGATCTGGGTAGCCTGTTTGGCGTGGGTGCCGAGAATTTTCCCTCAACCTCAACCATGTTGAGCGATTTACAGGCAGAAGGGGGCAAGTCGTGACAGCGTCGCTACGCGATATACGGGTATACACAACCTTTCCCCATGCTTGTAGCTACCTGCCGACCGAAGAAGCCACCACGCTATTTATTGACCCCCGGCAACAGGTGTCGCCGGAGCTTTACACGCAGCTTTCCATGATGGGGTTTCGGCGCAGCGGTGATCATATCTACCGGCCCCACTGCGTCAAATGCAACGCCTGCATCCCCTCCCGGGTCGCCGTGCAGGACTTCGAGCCGAGCGGAAGTCAGCGCCGGGTTTGGCGCAAAAATCAAGACCTGCTGGTGACCGAGAGCGACGCGATTGATAACGACGAGGCTTATAACCTCTACCGTCGTTATATCGAAGGACGCCACGCTGACGGCGATATGTATCCGCCTGATCGGGATCAATACAGCTCGTTTTTAAACAATGGCCTGGGTTGCACGCGCTACTTTGAATTTCGGCACCTGGGGCGCCTGATTGCCGTGCTGGTAAGTGATCAAATGCTCGACGGGCTTTCCGCTATTTACACCTTCTACGATCCGGAAGAAGAAAAGCGCAGCATGGGAACCTACGCCGTGTTGGTGCAAATTGAAGAGGCTCGCAAGCAGGCGCTGGACTACGTATACCTGGGCTACTGGATCCAAAACTGCGCAAAAATGAATTACAAGTCTCGGTTCGCACCCCTAGAGCTATTGCAGGGTGGTCGCTGGCAGCGGCGTGAAAATCTTCCAAAGGGCGGCGATCTAGGCCCATCCATGCCGCTTCGCTTTGTTGATAAACCCCAATGATTAGACTTTCTGTTAGCGAGGGTTTCCGGTAAAGTCCGCACCAATTCAATAGGGTGTTTAGTGAATGGCCAAAGAAGATCAGATCGAGATGGAGGGGGAAATCATCGACACCCTTCCGAATACAACCTTTAGGGTGCGTTTGGAAAATGGGCACGTGGTAACGGCCCACATTTCAGGAAAAATGCGTAAGAACTACATCCGAATTCTGACCGGCGACAAGGTGCGCGTCGAAGTTACCCCCTATGATTTAACCAAAGGGCGTATTACCTACCGGGAGCGATAAGCGGCCCGCTAGCTGACCTCTGCGGTTTCTCGCTCCTCGGCCTCCGCAGTCACCTCCAAAGCCGAGCGATCCCCCTTCAACGTCACCGTCGCAATGCCGCCCTTGCTGAGGCCGCCGAACAGCACCATGTCCGCAAGCGGCTTTTTAATGTGCTCCTGAATGACCCGAGCCATGGGCCTCGCACCCATGGTGCGGTCGTATCCTTTTTCAACCAGCCACAGTCTGGCATCTTCATCAACGTCGAGCTGAACGCCCTTCTCATCCAATTGCCCTTGCAGCTCGGTCAGGAACTTGTCGACCACGGTCAAAATAACATCCTCACCCAGCGGTTCGAATCCAACGGTGGCATCGAGGCGATTTCTAAATTCGGGCGTGAACATGCGGTTGATCGCCTCGAGCGAGTCACTGCTATGGTCCTGATGCGTAAAACCGATGGACCGCCGACTGATGTTTTCGGCTCCCGCATTGGTCGTCATCACCAGGATCACATTCCTAAAGTCCGCTTTTCGACCGTTGTTATCGGTCAAGGTGCCGTGATCCATTACCTGTAACAGCAGGTTAAAGACTTCGGGGTGCGCTTTTTCAATTTCATCGAGCAACACCACGGAGTGTGGGTGCTTGGTGACAGCATCTGTCAGCAGTCCGCCTTGGTCAAAACCGACGTAGCCCGGTGGAGCACCGATGAGTCTCGAGACCGTATGTCGCTCCATATATTCCGACATGTCAAAGCGAATCAGCTCCAAACCGAGCTGTCGGGCTAATTGCTTGGTCACTTCGGTTTTACCTACCCCGGTTGGCCCCGCGAGTAAGAAAGAGCCGATCGGTTGGTCACCGCTCCTCAGTCCCGCACGAGCCAGTTTTATCGAGGCGACCAGCTGGCTAATGGCCCGATTTTGGCCAAACACAACCAGCTGTAAATTGGACTCGAGCTTTTCCAGCAATTCACGGTCATCTGAGGTAACAGTCTTTGGCGGAATGCGGGCAATTTTCGCCACGATGGCCTCGATGTCTGGTGCGCCGATCACTTTTTTGCGCTTGCTTACCGGCAAGAGTTGCTGGTACGCCCCGGCTTCATCGATCACATCGATTGCCTTGTCCGGTAAAAAGCGATCAGTGATATAACGCGCTGACATCTCGGTCGCTACTCGAAGAGCTTTATTGCTGTAGCGAAGACCGTGATGCTCCTCGAAACGCGACTTCAAGCCCTTTAATATTTTATAGGCGTCATCCACCGATGGTTCGAGCACATCGATCTTCTGGAAGCGGCGACTCAGCGCCTTGTCCTTGTCGAAGATGCCGCGGTATTCCGAATACGTCGTGGACCCGATGCATCGCATTTTGCCCGAGCTCAGGAGCGGCTTGAGCAGATTGGATGCGTCCATAACACCACCTGATGCCGCACCCGCCCCAATGATGGTATGGATTTCGTCAATGAACAAAATGGCGTGATCGCGTTCCTTAAGGTTCGCCAGCAGCCCTTTAAAGCGCTTCTCAAAATCGCCACGGTACTTTGTGCCGGCGAGCAACGCCCCAAGGTCCAGCGAATACACAACGGCATCTTTAAGTATTTCAGGCACATCCCCATCGACAATTTTCTTTGCCAAACCCTCGGCGATCGCGGTTTTTCCAACCCCCGACTCCCCCACCAACAGCGGATTGTTTTTTCGGCGTCGGGCGAGGATCTGGGCTACCCGCTCAACTTCCGACAGCCTCCCGATCAGGGGATCAATGTGCCCAGTCCGAGCCTCTTCGTTGAGGTTGGTCGCAAAGGTATCCAGAGGTTGCTCGGCGGCTTCTGGCCCCTCCTCACTTGCCTCTGCACCAGTGCGGTCACCCTCTTCCTCAGCGTCATCATCTTTGGCAATGCCGTGGGTTATAAAATTGACAACATCGAGTCGGGAGATATCCTGGCTTTTTAGGAAATAAACCGCCTGTGATTCTTGCTCGGAGAAAATAGCGACCAGAATATTGGCCCCGGTAACTTCGCGCTTACCCGAACTCTGAACATGAAAAACTGCGCGCTGCAGAACCCGCTGAAAACCAAGCGTTGGCTGAGTATCCCTGCCATCCTCCTCCTCGCCCAGTAGCGGCGTGGTGGAATCGATAAATTCGACGAGATCACCCCGGAGTTCCTCAATACTGACCGAACAGGCCGTTAAGACCGTCAAAGCGGCAGAGTCCTCTAGCAGGGCCAGCAGCAAATGCTCTACGGTAATAAACTCATGTCGACGCGCCCTTGCCGTGCGAAACGCGTCATTCAGGACTGATTCGAGTTCTTTGCTGAGCATAGACAATTACCTCTTGATTAATCGTCATCCTGTGAGGGTTCTACTTCACACAATAGCGGATGTCCGCTGTCCCGTGCATATTGATTTACCTGAGTCGCCTTGGTCTCGGCGGTGTCGCGGGGATAAATACCGCAAACCCCCTTGCCTTTGGTGTGCACAGTAAGCATTACCTGCGTCGCTTTCTCGCGGCCCATACCGAAGTATGTTTCGAGAATCTCAACGACAAATTCCATCGGGGTGTAATCATCATTAAGCAACACCACTTTATACAGCGGTGGGCGTTTGAGAGCAGGTTTCGCGGGCGCAACCGCAAGATCGCCATCACGACCGTCTTGATCCTCAGCCGAAGCACGAGCGACGCTCTGTGTCACAAGGATCCAGTGTGGGGGATTGGCTGATAACATCGTCATGCCGCCAGTATAATTGAGTGGCGCTGAAAAGAAGACTCCCCGGGGGCCCGCCAATGGACACATTCGAAACCGAGTTGAGACAAATTCTAGGCGAATCAGGCGTTCTGACGCCCCGCGACTTTCATCAGCGGGCTGCCGGTATTTGGCGCCAGTCTGAATCCCTCTCGGGAATAGCCTTGGCTCGTCCCCGAAATACCCAAGAGACCGCAGCGTGTCTCGCCCTGTGCTACCAGCGGGATATCCCGGTAGTCACCCAGGGAGGTCTCACGGGTCTGGTGCGTGGGGCGGACACCCTAAGTAACGGTCTGGTTCTCTCCATGGAGCGGATGAGCACGATTGAGCAGATAGATCCGGAACAACGTGTTGTCACGGCCCAAGCCGGCGTTACCCTTCAGCAGCTACAGGACACCGTGGCCCAGCAGGGGCTGATGTTTCCCCTCGACCTCGGTGCTCGGGGTACCGCTACCCTCGGCGGGAATGCGTCGACCAACGCCGGCGGAAACCGGGTGCTGAAGTACGGCATGATGCGGGATATGGTGCTGGGTGTGGAGGCTGTGCTTGCTGATGGCACGATCATCAATGCACTCAATCCGCTGATCAAAAATAACGCGGGTTACGATGTGAAGCAGCTTTTTCTGGGCTCGGAGGGCACCCTCGGCGTTATCACCCGACTGACCTTGCGACTGCGGGAGGCCGCCCAGTCCCGCCAGATGAGTTTGGTTGCTGTTAAGGCTTTCGACGACGTCAAGCGGTTGCTCAGACACATGGATCGCGGGCTGGGGGGGCAATTGTCGGCCTTTGAGTTGCTTTGGGGCGACTTCTATCAGTTGGTGACCACATTGCCTGCTCAAAATAGCCCGCCCCTGCCCCATGGCCACCCATTCTATGTGCTGCTCGAGTCCCACGGGACATCGCATGCGATGGAACATGAGCGGTTTAGCGCGGCGCTCGAGGGCGCACTTGTTGACGACATCATTGACGACGCCGTGATAGCCCAGTCGGAGCGCGAATGCGCAACCTTTTGGTCGATACGAGATGACGTAGCGCAGGTCTTTAATGACGGTGATGCGCTGTTATTTGACGTATCCCTGCCGATCACGGCGATGCAGTCCTATGTCGAGACCGTGAAGCGCCGGCTGGCAGACACAGCGTGCATGCAGTGTTGGACCTTTGGCCATGTTGGTGATGGCAATCTACATTTCGCAGTTCAAGTACCGCGGGGGCGAGCCGAGGAGCTCAGAGAGTCCGTTGAACGTTGCGTGTACGAGCCCTTGCGGGACATCAAGGGGTCGGTTTCGGCTGAGCATGGCATTGGTTTGGAAAAAAAGCCCTGGCTGCCTATCAGTCGGAGCAAAGAAGAGCTTGCTCTCATGGTGATGCTAAAGCGAGCCCTTGATCCCAAAAATCTGCTCAACCCGGGTAAGGTAATTGATGTTGCCGGGGCCGAGGCTTAACGCAAAAAAACCCCGCACAGGCGGGGTTTTTCAGTAAATCAGAATCTTACATCGCTTTTATAATAGCCTTTCCAAACTCTGAACAGGAAACCAGGGTCGCCCCGTCCATCAGGCGTTCAAAATCGTAGGTCACGGTCTTGCTTTGAATAGCGCCGTTCATGCCGTCGATAATGAGATCCGCCGCCTCGTTCCAGCCTAGGTGTCGCAGCATCATCTCAGCCGACAGGATCAACGATCCCGGATTGACTTTATCCTGCCCCGCGTACTTGGGGGCTGTGCCATGTGTCGCCTCGAATAGGGCCACGGTGTCGGACAGATTAGCGCCGGGCGCGATACCAATACCTCCCACCTGGGCCGCCAGTGCGTCGGATAAATAGTCACCGTTCAAATTGAGCGTTGCCACCACGCTGTATTCCCGGGGGCGAGTCAAAACCTGCTGCAGCATGGCGTCGGCAATGACATCCTTCACGACAATCGGCTCGCCGGTATTTGGATTTTTGATCTCGACCCAAGGGCCGCCGTCCAGCAACCGACCACCGAATTCCTCCTGCGCCAGTTCATAGCCCCAATCCCGAAACGCACCCTCCGTGAATTTCATGATGTTGCCTTTGTGCACCAAGGTGACCGAGGGCAGGTTTTGGTCGATCGCGTATTGGATGGCCTTTCTCACCAGGCGCTTGGTGCCCTCAGCGGAGACAGGCTTGATTCCGATACCAACGTTTTGGGGAAAGCGAATCTTCGTGGCCCCCATTTCATTGATAATAAAGTCGACGACCTTTTGCGCCTCTTCAGTCTCCGCCTGATATTCGATACCTGCATAAATGTCTTCGGAGTTCTCCCTGAAGATCACCATATTGCAGTCTTGCGGATTTTTAACCGGCGAGGGCACGCCCTCGAACCAGCGAACGGGCCGCAGGCAGGTGTACAAGTCAAGCTCCTGACGCAACGCTACGTTGAGGGATCGAAACCCGCCACCCACCGGCGTCGTCAGCGGTCCTTTGATTGCGACCGAATAGGTCTTTATAGCGTCTAACGTCTCTTCGGGAAACCAATCCCCCTCATACAGCTCGGCGGCTTTTTCGCCTGTGTAGATTTCCATCCAGGAAATGGATTTTTCACCGCCATAGGCTTTAGATACCGCAGCATCCACCACATCAATCATGACCGGCGAAATGTCCACACCGATACCATCGCCCTCGATATAAGGAATGATGGGGTTGTTTGGAACAGTTAAGCTATTGTCGGGGTTTACCGTTATGATCTCACCGGTTTCGGGTACTTTGATGTGCTTGTAAGCCATAATAGGATGGTCCTGTTTTGTCGATAACACGGGGATCAGTTGTCGCCAGCTACTTGTGATCGTGGCGGTTTCAACTGGAGCAGGCGTGGAACGGGTTGGACCGCCGTGAAAACACGGACTCCCCCAAATGGCCCATGCGTTCATCCGCCGACTGCTCGGGCCACGGATTCTACCACCAAAAAAGGCCATAGACTTGCCTTCCATCATATTGTTTAACAAGCCCTACCACGTACTCAGTCAGTTCAGCGATCGCGATGCCACGGCGGCGACGCCCAGAGCGACAATCGCTGACTACCTCTCGGCGCCAGCGCACCGCGTGGCCGGCCGCCTTGACTATGATTCTGAGGGTCTTTTGATTCTGACCGACGATGGCGTTTTGCAGCAACGGATCGCTAATCCCAAGCATAAAATGTGGAAAACCTACTGGGTTCAGGTTGAGGGCGAGATCGGCGATGCAGGCATTGACCGGCTGCGGACCGGCGTTGCTCTCAAGGACGGACATACGCGCCCCGCAAAAGCGGCTAAACTTGAGCCCGACGCCATTTGGCCGCGCGATCCGCCCGTGCGGTTTCGAAAGTCCGTGCCAGACAGCTGGCTTGAACTGTCCATTCGAGAGGGCCGAAACCGCCAAGTGCGCCGTATGACCGCTGCCGTCGGCTACCCTACCCTGCGACTGATTCGGGTTGCGGTTGGGCCCTGGCACCTGAATGATTTGGCCCCCGGGGAACACCGGCGCCTAGAGGAGAAAAGCTTTCATGTCTGAACGATGGCGACCCCATGCAACCGTTGCCGCGGTGATTTGCGACGACGAGGGTCGATTTTTGATGGTTGAGGAACACGACAGTCATACCGGCCTATCTGTTTTAAACCAGCCTGCGGGACATCTCGAGCAGGGTGAATCCCTGATCGATGCCGTGGAACGTGAGGTTCTTGAGGAGACTCGTTGGGCAGTTACAACGACGGGTTATCTCGGGGTCGCTCGTTATGAAGCCCCCAATGGCAGCACCTACCTGCGGCATGGCTTTGTCTGTAAACCCGAGATGGAAATGTGTGAACGAAGCTTGGATGCAGGCATCATCGCAGCGCACTGGATGACCCAAGATCAACTCACTCATAGCGCCATTCGCCTGCGCAGCCCCCTGGTGCTCCGGGCAGTGGATTTGTACCTCCGCGGCGCTGTCGCGCCACTTTCCTTAGTAAGCGATAGCTAAGCGATGTCGCCGAGTAGTCAGGAAACGGTTTTTGTTGGCATGTCCGGTGGCGTCGACTCGTCGGTGGCGGCCCTGCTGCTCAAGGAGCAGGGCTATCGCGTTGAGGGTCTGTTCATGAAAAACTGGGACGAGGACGACGGCACCGAGTACTGCACCGCGCAGGCGGATTTCGCGGATGCTCAAGCAGTGGCCGACACACTTGAAATTCCTCTGCACGGTGCCAACTTTGCTGCCGAATACTGGGATAACGTGTTCGAGCACTTCCTCTCAGAATACCGTGCCGGGCGAACCCCAAACCCTGACATTCTTTGCAACCGGGAGATCAAATTTAAAGCATTCCTCGATTATGCGACCTCTCTGGGGGCTGATCGAATTGCCACCGGGCACTACGCTCAGACCAGGGGGGATGAGCAGGGTGTGCCCACACTCTACAAGGGCGCGGACGCCGGCAAAGATCAAAGCTACTTTTTACACCAAGTGGGTCATCTCGAGCTTGGCCGCACTCTGTTTCCCCTCGGCGGACTTGAGAAAACGACAGTCCGGCAGCTGGCCGAAACCGCCGGGTTTGTGACCGCCAAAAAGAAGGATTCCACGGGTATTTGTTTTATTGGTGAGCGGCGGTTTAAGGATTTCCTGCAGCAATACCTTCCCGCGCAACCCGGGGTGATCGAAACCACGGAGGGTAGCGAGATTGGTGAACATCAAGGTCTTATGTATCACACTATCGGTCAGCGTCAGGGACTTGGGATCGGCGGGCTCGCCGAACGCCCGGAGAAGCCGTGGTATGTGGTGGGCAAAGACCTCGATCGAAATGTGTTGGTGGTTGCCCAGGGTAATGACCACCCCGCGCTTTTTGCCAATGAGCTCATGGCCTCGGATATTTTTTGGATCAATGGGCAAACGCCGAAGGGCCCCTTGAGGTGTGCCGCCAAAGTTCGCTATCGACAGGCGGATCAAGGCTGCTGCGTTGATGCTGTCGAGGGGGGGTATAGGATTCGCTTTGATTCTCCACAACGTGCAGTGACTCCAGGCCAATCCGTCGTACTTTATGATGGTGAACGCTGTCTTGGGGGTGGCGTTATTGAGGGGGTCGCGTGACCCAGCGATCCCGACTCGAGCAGCAAACAATGGCGCTGGCGGGGGTCGCTCAGGTTGCGCGTCTCGTCGATCAGATATCACGCACCGGTAGCTATCCCCTCGAGTTCCTGGAAGCGTCCATCCACTCCCTGTTCAGCTTCGATACCCCAGACGTGGACAGTGTCTACGGCAACATACAGGGCATTAAGCTCGGGCTGCAAAACCTGGGGGCCGGACTGGCCTCTACCGGGGAAGAAAGTAGCGCCTCGATGATGCGCTACCTGATGGCGATCTTGCATCTGGAGCGCAAATTTTCCGCGCGAGGTGATCTTCAGCAAGTAGTGCGCAGCCGTCTTCAGCATTCACAATTCAAAGCCGATCACTTTGCCAGTCATGTCAATCAGGTCTGCAACAGTGTTGCTGCTATTTATGCGGATACCTTGAGTACGCTGTCCTTTCGGGTCAGGGTAACGGGGAGCGCACAGCATTTGCAGAATGAGGCCAATGCCGAGATCATAAGAGCATGCTTGCTCGCCGGAGTAAGATCTGCACACCTGTGGCGACAACTTGGCGGGAGACGTTGGCAGCTTGTACTCCAGCGTGGGAGAATACGCGACGCAGCCCTTACCTTATCCCGAGAATTAGGATTTCGATAACGGCATTTCGCCTACAGCAAAACCGGCACCGAGGAAACGATTAGTATGGAGTTGACGACCCTGTCTGCAGTGTCTCCACTGGATGGTCGCTACGCCGACAAAATCACACCGCTTCGTGAAATTTTCAGCGAGTATGGCCTGATCGCCAAACGGGTAACCGTTGAAGTGAGATGGCTCCAATCCCTCGCGGCGCACCAGGGCATATCTGAGGTCCCCGCCCTGAGCAATGCGGCAAGCGATTATCTCGACGGGATCGTGAATAACTTCTCCGAGAACGATGCTCGCCGGATAAAAGACATTGAACGCACGACGAATCACGATGTGAAAGCGGTTGAGTATTTCCTCAAAGAGCGCGTGGCAGAGCAACAAGAGCTAGCTGGCTTGAGCGAATTTCTTCACTTTGCCTGTACCTCAGAGGATATTAACAACCTGTCCCATGGGCTGATGCTTAAGGACGGCACTAAGGTTCTGCTATCCGCCATGCACGCCTTGATAGACGCGCTCGCCGCCCTTGCCAAAGCAGAAGCTGCCACGCCGATGTTATCGCGAACCCATGGCCAAACCGCGAGCCCGACCACTTTGGGCAAAGAAATCGCCAACGTTGTGGCTCGATTGCGCAAGCAGGCCGAGGGCTTCGTCGGCATCGCACCGCTTGGAAAAATAAATGGTGCCGTGGGTAACTACAATGCCCACATGGTGACCTACCCGGACGTCGATTGGCAGCAGCACGCTGAGGATTTTGTGATGAGTCTAGGGCTCTCCTGGAACCCCTACACCACCCAAATTGAACCCCACGATTATATGGCTGAGCTGTTTCACGGTCTGATGCGTTTCAACACGATATTGATTGACTTCAATCGAGACGTCTGGGGATATATTTCTTTGGGCTATTTCAAACAAAAGACCGTTGCCGGTGAGGTTGGCTCGTCGACCATGCCGCACAAGGTAAACCCGATTGATTTTGAGAACTCGGAAGGCAATCTGGGACTGGCAAACGCCCTCATGGCTCATCTTGCCGATAAACTTCCCGTGTCCCGCTGGCAGCGCGATCTGACCGATAGCACTGTGCTGCGCAACATGGGGGTGGGTCTCGGTTATTCCCTGCTCGCCTACGCCTCGGCGCTCAAGGGTATTGGCAAGCTGGAAGTCAACAAGGATCGCATTGCTGCCGACCTCGAAGGCGCTTGGGAAGTACTTGCCGAGCCTATTCAAACTGTTATGCGGCGCTATGGCATCCCTGAGCCCTACGAGAAACTAAAGGAGCTAACCCGCGGTAGAGCGATCGACCAAAGCGCCCTCCGAGAATTCATCAACACGCTCGATATCCCGGCTGACGCCAAAGCACAGTTGCTCGAACTGACGCCGCAATCCTATCTTGGCAATGCCGGCGATCAGGCCTCCGCCATTGACAACTAATCCGGCTCGCCAGTGACGCGCTATTGCTTCGACAACCTCGACGTTGCGCATTTTCTAGACCACTACTGGCAAAAACAGCCGTTGCTAATCCCCGGCGGCGTGTCGGTCGATGCGTTGACCGTAGCACCTGACGTTCTTGCGGGACTTGCGCTAGAGGATGACGTCGAAAGTCGGATCGTTTCCTGCCACCAAGGCATTTGGGAGCTCGCCAATGGTCCGTTTACCGAGGCTGACTTTCGGCTGCCGGGGCCTTGGACGCTATTGGTTCAGGGGGTGGACCGACTGCTACCTGAGGTGGCAGCGCTGAAAGAGTGCGTGGGGTTTTTACCCTCCTGGCGCTACGACGACGTCATGATCAGTTACGCCACAGACGGTGGCAGTGTCGGACCACACTTCGATCAATACGATGTTTTTCTGGTGCAGGGTGCGGGAACTCGGCGCTGGCGGCTGGGCCAGCGCTGTGACGAAAATACACCAAAAATGGCCCATAAATCTCTGAATTTGCTCGCTAATTTTACTACGCGAGAAGAGTATCTCTTGTCACCGGGCGATGTGCTTTATGTGCCGCCCAAAGTCGCGCACTGGGGTGTGGCTGAGGGCGAGTGTGTGACCTACTCGATCGGATTTCGCGCTCCCCGCCTCTCTGACCTCATCGCTCGCCTCACCGATCAAGCACTCGAAGCGATCGACCCGCAGCTTCTGCTCGCCGACCCAGGCAGGCTGACACCGACCTCCGACGCGGGGGAACTTACCCAAAGAGATTTACAGAATGCACGAGATGCAGCGCTAAACGCCTTGGAGGCGTTAGATTCAGGGGTATGGCTGGGGGAGCTCCTGACCGAGCACGGTGAGCCTAGTGACCCCGTGCTGCCCCAAGCCAGCAAGGTTGTTATCGCCGCTTGCGCAAAAGTGAACTGGCTCAAAAGTGACAACACCTGCCGGGTCTTCGCCAATGGGAGGGTGTCTGCACCTCTTCCGATGCGGGTCATCCCGACGCTGACCGCGCTGTGCCGCGGAGCGGAGGTAGCAATCGACAGTGAGCAGCCGGTCGGGACGCTTTTTGAGTTTTTAGATCACGCCGGTGCCCTCATCGATCCTTCGGAGTATGGCGATGATCACTGAGCCGGACCAAGAATGGATTCGCCAGTGCGTCATTTTGTCTCAGCATCAAATTGATGTATCCACGACGCCCTCCCAATGGGATGCCCTCAATAGTGATGAATTCTGCTCGCTTATCATGCTATTTCTTCGCGAGTCACCCCTTGCGCGGGTGCGTCTTTTGATCGATGACTACGATCCGGCCGTGACCAATCAGCATCGACTGTTTGCACAAGCCCGGCGAGTATCCTCAAAGATGTCACTGCGAGTAATCGACGATCATCCGGAGTGGACAGAGACCACCCGTTTTATTGGCGACAACGCCTACGGATGGGTTATCCGGCGCCAGCAACCGCTTCTGCGACTGGCGCGCCCTGCGCAGGCGCGGCCCGAGGCCGAGCGGTTCGAACGGCTATGGCAGGCCGGAATAGAAGCACCGGATTTCCGTTATTTGCGCTAGCGCGCCGCGCCACCGTTAATCCAGTCCTGCATGACCTTTGGAATCGCGGCCACAATGTCAGTCGCGATGAGACAGCGTCCGTTGGCTTCAACCCAATAATCCGCAGCGGTGGCATGCAGAAAAACCCCCAGCTGTGCAGCTCGCTCCGGGTCCACCCCCTGGGCCGCCAAGCCGCCGATCAAGCCGGAGAGCACGTCCCCCATCCCGGCAGTCGCCATGTAGGGATTTCCTGCCATACACACCCCTACCCCACTCGAAGACGGGCATGATGCAATAAGAGACCCGGCCCCCTTGAGAACGGCGGTGCCGTTGATCGATTCCGCGAGTTGTCGCACCGCCTGAAAGCGATCTTGACCCACTATGGCGGTCGATACCCCTAAAAGCCTTGCCGCTTCTCCCGGATGAGGTGTGACCACTGGCCAGCCCGGGTGGTCTGACCCAGTGAATTCCATCTTCTCCAGTAAATTTAGCGCGTCGGCATCCAATAGCAGCTTCGAATGCCACTCTACTACCTGCTGCAAGCAACCCCGAGCCCAATTGCACTGGCCTAACCCCGGGCCGACGACCACAATGTCAGCGGCCTTGCAGAGCGCCACCAGGTCACGCGGATCCTCGATGGCCACCACCATCAGCGCCGGACATCTCGCTAACGCAGCTGGAATTGCGGCGCCTCTTGCCGCGAGAGTGACCTTTCCCGCCCCCACCCGCAGTGCAGCCTCGGCTGCAAGAATGGCCGCTCCGCCAAACCCGATATTGCCGCCAACGACCAGTACATGACCGCCCAGGCCTTTGTGAAAATTGCTTTTCCGGCGCAACACGTTACGCACGCTGCTGCCCGGCTCGACCCCGTATGCCGCGCTGGGCGCCTCCTCCAAATACTTGCTTGGGATATCGAGATCGAAAAGCTGCAGGTCACCCAGATAGTCAGCTGCCTCGGCGGTATGGAAACCCTGCTTATCACCTATAAATGACAGGGTGATGGCCGCTTTCACTGCTACCGGTTTGGGCATGCCGGTATTGGCATCAAGACCGCTTGGGCAGTCGAGAGCAACGATCGGATCCGACGTTTTGTTGAGTGCGTCTACGATGGCGATATGCGTTGGGCGAAGCTCACCGCTAAACCCACTGCCGATGAGCGCGTCGACAATTAGCGTAGAGCCATCGAATGCGAGTTGCGCTGGGTCGTCAAGATGACGAAAGGTGCCGCCTTGCGCAAGAAAGCTATCGAGGGCCTTCCGAGCGGAGCCCAAAATTTTATCTTCATCCCCCAGCAGCCACACCGTGGTCCGCAGGCCTGCATTCTTTGCCTCCCGGGCAATGATCCAGCCGTCTCCCCCGTTATTGCCGGTGCCACAGAGAACAACGACCGCCGTAGCGGCTCGCGCTAATTCTTCGATGGCCGCAAATCCCTGTAGGCCAGCACGCTCCATGAGTTCGTAGCCCGAGGCCCAGCCCGATACAATCACGTGCTCATCGATAGCGCGCAGCTGATCCGTCGAAAAGAGCTTGTGCTCCTTATCGCTCATCGGGAACCTCTATCCCTACCAGAGCGCCTTCGAAAATTGGCGCGTAAACCTTGAGCGGGCCGCACGCGCCATCGAGCTGCGATCCCGTGTCAAGGTCAAAGCCATATTGGTGTCGAGGACAGTACAGGTGATTGCCCGCCACCTCCGCGTTGTGCAGGGATTGTTCCTGGTGTGGACAGCGGGCTTGCACGATATGTAGACGCCCCTCCTCCTGCATCAGCAAGACCTCAAGGGCATTGTGCTTGACCACTTTGCGATAGCCGTCGTGGAGATTAATCAGCTTTTCTAGAGCGAGAAATCTCACCTAGGGCTTGGACTGGCTCAGCGTGATAATTTGCTGCGCACCCGCCAGCGGTGTCAGCGTTAACGCCCGCACATCGCGCTCTATCTTCGGTAAGACCGACTGTACCGACTCATGCTTCTTTATGTTGATACGCAACATTTCATCGATCAACTGGTACATCCAGGAGAGATTCTGCTTGGAACGCCTTGCGGCGAGCTCACCAGCACCTTCGCTGGCCTTTCGATAACGCGAGACCATTTCCCACACCGCGTCTACGTCTTTTCCATGCAATGCCGAACAGGTCATCACCTCTGGCGCCCAATGCGCTTCGTGACTGAGCAGCGATAGTGCGCCCGCATAATGTTGCCGGGTCAATCGAGCAATAGCCTCGCTATCGCCATCGGCCTTGTTGATAACAATAGCGTCGGCCAGTTCAATAATGCCTTTCTTGATTCCCTGGAGCTCATCGCCACCGCCAGGCAGCATCAGGACGAGAAAAAAATCGACCATTTGCGCCACCTGATGCTCGGACTGGCCCACGCCAACCGTCTCCACCAGAATGACGTCATAGCCAGCAGCCTCACACAACAATACAGATTCACGTGTTTTTTGGGCCACCCCGCCCAGCGCGGATCCTGCAGGTGATGGACGAATAAACGCCGCCTGCTCGCGAGAGAGCATTTCCATACGGGTCTTGTCGCCCAGGATGGACCCGCCGGCGACCGGCGAACTCGGATCAACCGCAAGCACAGCAACACGATGCCCTTGGCCGATCAGAAAAAGACCGAGAGCTTCTATGAAAGTGGATTTTCCAACCCCGGGCACCCCGGTAATACCTATGCGGATGCTTCGCCCGGTGTGGGGTAGTAATGCGTCAAGTAGGATCTGTGCTCGCTCGCGATCGTCGCTGCGGCTGCTCTCAATTAGCGTTATTGCCTTGGCGAGGCTTCGGCGATCGCCGTCGAGAATGGCCGCAGGGTCGATTGCCATGGGTCGCGTCAGTTCGCCGGTACCGTTGCATTTATGGCATTGAGAACCTTTCGCGCAGCATCGGGAATGGGAGTGCCTGGGCCGAAAATGAGCGCCACACCGCTCCCTTCAAGGAACTCATAGTCCTGCTGCGGAATGACACCGCCAGCGATCACAATGATGTCGTCCGCCCCCTGCTTTCTCAGCTCGTCGATTAGCTGGGGCACCAACGTTTTGTGGCCCGCCGCGAGACTTGAGGCACCCACGACGTGAACATCGTTTTCTATCGCCTGTCGGGCTACCTCTTCCGGCGTTGAAAACATGGGCGACAGATCGACGTCAAACCCCACATCAGCAAACGCGGTAGCGACGACCTTGGCGCCACGATCATGACCATCCTGGCCCATTTTCGCGACGAGCATGCGGGGTCTTCGCCCGTGTCGCTCCACAAAACCTTCTATGTCCACGGCTATTGATTTCCAGTTGTCGTCATTCTCATAGGCAGCACCATAAACCCCGGACACTGTTTGCGCTTGGGCCACAAAGCGGCCATAGACTTCCTCAAGCGCATCCGAGATCTCGCCTACAGTAGCACGGTGTCGAGTCGCTT